>JAEEGL010116798.1_pt1 | contig 18363 bp, 17 predicted proteins | sample 9134231 | NCBI WGS metagenome assembly JAEEGL01 (sample SAMN16246548, study PRJNA631951) | gut metagenome | biome: gut microbiome; feature: rumen; material: fiber-attached | host: Bos | place: Iran: Karaj | collected 2018-10 | reverse complement strand
CAATGCCTGCACCAAAACTGCAACTACCAGAACTGAAACATAAATTCCTTCGAAGTAGTCCGCCCACATGGCGATTCCGCTTCCGTGCCTTAAAAGGAGCGCAGTAAAGTAAGCCAGCACAAGTGCCAGCTCATCTATTATAAACAATCTTCTCTTTGTATAGTTCTTATACATTACTGCATTCATTACTTAATTCTCTTACAAAAATCACTGATATAGCTCTTAGCTACATTAAATCTATAATAAAAACCAGATTTCTGCCCATATTGCTTCATAAGCTTCAATGTTTCTCTATAACCTACATTGGTGTCAGACATTCCACCTCTGCGCATATTGGCAAGAATCTTATAAACCGGCGTAAACACCACGTCTTTTTCCATGAAGCGTTTTATCATCCAGTCGTAATCTGAAGACGAACGAAATGAGAGGTCAAAAACTCCCTTATCTTCATAAACAGCCTTGGTGACAAAGCATGCAGGATGACATATCATCTGCTCCATTAAAAACTCATGACTGTAAAACTCGACAGACCTAAGTATACCATTATCAAAGGTACGTTTCATCCCATAAATTATTTCATATTTGTTACCTTTATAAGATGCAGCTACTTCCTCAAGCGCACCAGCCTCGTACCAGTCATCAGAATTACTGATTCCTATTATATCGCCCGTCGCCATAGCGATACCTTTATTCATTGCATCATAGATACCATTGTCTTTCTCAGATACTATCTTAACGTCATAGGAGACCTCTTCCCTATACACGTTAAGAATATCCAGAGTACCGTCAGTACTACAGCTATCAATAAAAATATGCTCCAGGTTCTGGTAATTCTGCGCCTTGACTGCATTTAAAGTATCCTGGATAGTAGCGGCACTATTATAGCATGGCGTTATTATTGTGATTTTTGGTTTATTATTCATCTATTCTATCCGCTTGATTTTAAAACTTATTTATACACTCGATCACAAAGTCCTGCTCTTCCTGTGTCATGCCAGAGTAAATAGGAAGTGAGATTACCTCGTTTGCATACTGCTCAGTGATAGGAAGTGATCCCTTCTTAACGCCGAGACGCTCATAGCACTCCTGAAGGTGTGGTGGTAATGGATAATGAATAAGCGTCATTATGCCATTCTGTTCAAGATAGTCTTTAAACTCATCTCTGCGCTCTGGTACACGTAATACATACTGATGATAAACATTAGTAGTACCCGGATGTGTTGTGGGCTTTATCACCTTGGAATTGTTGATTCCGGCATCATATTTTTTAGCAAGACCAACTCTTTCCTCAGTAATCTCATCCATGTGTGTAAGCCTTACTCTGAGAAGCCCTGCCTGAAGTTCATCAAGTCTTGAGTTTGCACCCTCAACCATATTGTAATAGCGCTTCTGACTGCCATAGTTTCTGTAAATCTTCATCATGCGGGCAATCTCTGGATCATCTGTTGTAATTGCACCTGCATCGCCGAAAGCGCCCATGTTCTTTGATGGGTAAAAAGAAAAGCATCCGATATCGCCAAAGCTTCCGGTCATCTTATCACCGAACTTTGCGCCGTGAGACTGTGCACAGTCCTCAACAAGTTTAAGGTTGTGTCTCTTACAGATGTCACAGATAACATCCATTCTTGCAGCTGCACCATAAAGGTGAACAACAAGAATAGCCTTTGTTTTATCAGTTATCTTCTCTTCAATCTTCTCTGCATCTATCTGGTGGCATTCATCAGGCTCGACAAAAACAGGTGTAGCACCATTTATGGTTATACCCATTACACTGGCGATGTATGTGTTACCCTGAACGATAACCTCATCACCCTCTCCGATGCCAAGAACCTTAAATGCCAGCCAAAGAGCGTCAAGACCACTTGCAAGACCTACGCTATGCTTGGTTCCCACATAGGAAGCGAACTCCTCCTCGAAGCTCTCAACTTCTTTTCCCAGAATATACCAGCCTGAGCGCAGTACTTCGACAGCCTTATCCTCGAATTCCTTCTGATATTTGAAAAAACCGCGGTCCATGCGGCCCTGCATTATCTTATCCATAAACTCTCCTTAATTACCGCTTTGTTTAGCCTCATTGATAAAGGCGTCGTAGTCGCGGATATATTCGCCCTCAATATAATGTTCACTTGCAAGCACAAGGAGCACTGAATCAGGAGAAAAATCATACATCTCTTTCCAAACCATTGGTCCAAGGTAAAGTCCCATTCTTGGCTTATCAAGGACGATTATCTCTTTCTTCTCACCGTCGTCCACAAGCACCTTGCTGCTGCCGCTCACGTTAATAAGCACAAACTTAGTGTAGCGGTTGGCGTGATTTCCTCTCTTAATGTCAGGATCAGAGCCGTACATATAGAAAACTCGCCTTATATCAAAAGGAACATCGAAGCCTGACCCTTCTGCAACAACGAGGTTTCCTCTCTCATCACCGTATTCTTTAAACTCTATTACCTTGTACTTGATATTATCATTCGCATTCATCATATTATTACTCCTAATTTAGCTGACAGTCTCTTCCTTGGCTGAAACCACCATTCCTGCAAAGAGCATCACAAACCAGCTCATCTGAGTCGTCTCCATGCTATTGATAGTTACACCTGAAAGGAAAGTCAAAAATGCAATTGCCGCAAGGATGTAAAAGCTTCTTCTGTCCCTGGTGTTAAGCGCCGCCTTGCAAACAGATATCGCAAGAAGGCCAGAGAGCACGATTCCCACGATACCAAGGCTGTAAATAATCTTCAGATAAAGGCTCTTTAGAGGAAGTGAGGTATTCATTCCAATTCCCAAGAGATACCCCGGAATATCACTCGGCCAGTTGGCTGCGATCACATTCTGCCACTCAAAGTATCTAGACTTCATATTGGCTGGATTTAATATCCTCGAGCTATAAATAAGCCTGTCAAGAAGCGGTATCTGCACATCAACAAGCGGAAGGTATATCATTACAACGCCAACTATTGAGATTGCTATCAGAATTCCCATTCCTGCCATCGCAACTGTTCGTTTCCTTAGAGCCACATCCACAAAGTAGAGCATCAATACTGCAATAACCATAACAAAGATGATCTTTTGAATGTCTGCATCCGAGAACAGTATCATATATGGACATACCAGAACCAGTGTGATTATCTTCAAAACTGACTTCTTGGCAAACATCGCAATAAACACAAAGGCCAGGATCATGGCATAAGCCATATCAGTGTCATAGTAGTAAAAATCGCCATCCGCATTTGACACGCGAAAAAGCCCCGCTCCAAATCTCACAATCCTGTAAAAGAAATTGAGATATACAATAAGGTACGAGGAAATTGCCAGCGCATCATTGCACTCTTGTATTCTATCATAGTATAGCCTTCCCATAAAGAATAAGAGAAAAGCAGATAAAACCTTAATATATTCCCTGTAGGAAACAGTATCTCTAAGGAACGAAACGGTAAGAAGTGCTATCAAAAGAAATATCAAAACATCAGGTGCTTTAAGCATCTTCTTCACATCAGGTCTTACCAGTAAAAACTGATACATGAGCATGGGAATTACAGCGATGACCATCACAACATCGCACCACTGCCACTGATAGAACATATCTACAAATTGTTTCAAAAATAAAAATATCGCCAAAATTTTTACCTCAAAGGCTCAAAATCTCATCAGCATATCTGCGGATAGATATATCTCTCGCAAGATTCCTGTCAAGGAAGTCTCTTCCTCTTTTTCCCATATCCGAAAGTTCTTTGTCATTTCTATGTTCAATAAAGAACCTTATAAGTTCGGTAATAGCAGGATAATCGGATGGAGCTACGACTTTTCCGCAGTCTGCCTCTTCTACAATAAGCCTTGCCTCTGCGCCCTCATCCAGGATTCCGAGAACAGGCTTTCCTACAGCCATTACACCGTATAGCTTACTGGGCACAGACACTCCCTTAATGCCACGCGCGTTTACAACAAAATGAACATCACCCGCATTCAGACTGTAAACAAGGTCCTCTTTTGCCTGATATGGGATAAAGACGATGTTGTCGACACTGTGTTCCTTCTTGTACTGCTCCATTTCTTCAAGCACAGAGCCCTGACCGACAAAAGCAAATACAACGTCCTTACAGTCCTTAAACTTCTCAATGATCTTCTCAATCTCCAGAAGATCATAATAAAGTCCAATGTTTCCGGAGTACATAATGACAAATTTATCCTGAAGGCCATACTTTTTCTTAAACTCAATGACCTTTGGATGATCCGAGGGAAGCGGCACAGTCGCCTTCTCATCTATCCAGTTGTTGATATGAACATAACTAGGTGGATTTCCACTAAAACGATTCTTAAGAGTCTCCACCATATCTCTTCCGACCACAATTATCTTGGAAGCCTGTCTGCAGGTAAACATATCAAGCCCCATCATTGTTCCAAGTACCAGCTTGTTCTCAGTAAAAGAAACAGCCTGAATCTGCTCGGGATTAAAGTCCTGAATGTTATAAATGAGCTTTGCTCTCTTGATGAACTTTCCAATAACGCCAAGGATTCCTCCAAATACCGGAGGCTGGGAGATTGTGTAGATATAATCCATCTTCCCCACTCTGAAAGTGGCCATTATCGCAGAAAAGAAATAAGACATTATATTAACTATTCTGCTGGCAGCATAATTCTTCCTGAAGGAAGGCACTCTGACTCTTAGTACCTCAACGCCGTTTATACTCTCAGGATAATAGTTATGCTTCTTGTAATAGCTGTCAATTTCACTCGTATAACTTGGAACAGTGCAGATAACAGTTATATTAAGGAAGTCCTTAAGTCCCTCTGCAAGCTCAGTGAGAATCTGGCCTGTAGAAGCCACATCAGGATAATAGTAATGGGCATAAATAAGGAGATTCTTCTTATCCTTTCCCTCCTCCTTGTCTGCCATTCCTGTATCAAATAAACGGAGCATGGAAAAATAAGCCCTCTGAGCTACAGACGGCCCTGCCCCTTCGCATATCACAAGCTTTCTTGATTTGGAAGCAAATTCACTAATATCTGAAAGATCAGATAACTCTGACTCTTTGATAAAAAGAATCTTCGCCTTAATACTATCACCAAGAGCTGCCTCAAGCTTTTCCACTGTCACGCTGTCAGCATCTTCAAAGCCCTCAAGCCTCTGTTCCCAGAGAATCTGCTCGCTGTGTGGCAAAACAAGCTGTGCCTTTTTCAAAACGGCATGGGCTTTGGGATTGCGTCTTGATGAAAGCAGAGTCTTCGCAGTTGCAAGAAAAATAAAACTTCCCTTATCCGAATCCGCACTACTTTCTATGTAATTGACTACATCCCGGAAAGAGGCAACAACGATGTCCACTCCCAGGACTCTGCGGGTAAATAACTTACTCATCTATCAGAAAAACCTTTTTTAACAAAATTTCCTAAATAAACAGCAAAAATAAGCAGGAAAAAGTTGCGCCCGATGTATCTTGATACAAACGTCGCCTCGATTATAGTATACACTCCAAGCGACAAAACGATGACCAGTGACCAGATATCCTTATTTTTCCAGCAAAGATAAACAAAGAATATTATCAAAAGTACGATCAGAGTCGCAGGGATTATTCCATACCAATAGTAAAGCCTCACCCAACCCATGTCAAAATAAGATTCTGCGGTCGGGGAAGAAAAGAGCTTCCAGTTGTACAAAACCGCGCCGTGCTCAAAAGATTCATAGTAGAGATTGCTCATACGGTAGTTAAGCTTTTCCTCAAGTGGCCAGAAATAACGCTCAAATGACCGGCCGGGATGAATGTAGGCAGAACCGCCCATCCACGCACCGATAACAGAGAGTATCACACAGGTTACAGGAGAAACAGCTGCAACAAGGGCATACACCGCCTTCTTGAACCTGAGTGTTGGAAGCATCCTCGCGAAAACAGCTGCTGCCAATGTCATTAAAAGAATGATCATTCCTGTCCTGGAAACAGTGAAATAGCAAAGTCCTACACAGACAGCCGCCAGAATTACATAAGCATACTTCTTGGCCTTGCTGCCATAGAGCCATATCCACATCAGAATAAGTGCATAAATACTGCTAAAAAGAGTGTTGGGGTGTCCAAATCCAAACACATAGCGCAGTTCATTGACATTTCCTCTTCCAAAATCACGGACAAGATACATATCGCCCATTATGCCCAAAGCCGCCATAAGTACAATTACAACAGCGCCTGCCGCTGTAACATAAAAGGTTACCTTCATCGCCTTACCAAGGTCAATGTCCCTTGCAGCCATCACAAAAGTCGCAACCCTTAAGAGTTCATTTCGCCCCGTGATCTTGTAACAGATAGCAGTAAAGACAAAGACTGCGGCAATAATAACCCATTCTTTTTTTGAATGCGTAAGACAAAAAAGTGCAGCTAAAGCGAATACAAAAGATATCCTGAATGCATAGCTTTCGTACCCGAAGGAAAACTCGCTCTTTTCTATAAGCATAAATAGGAGCTCAAGAATAAGCGCTATATAGAATAATGGTTTATACAGTCTACTCATTATCTTCAAGTGTATTCTCCTGAATAAAGAATCTTGGTCTATGCTTGGACTCCATATATATTCTGCCGACATATTCGCCTATGACTCCAAGGCTTATAAGTTGCACTCCGCCAAAGAACCATATTGAAGCTTCAAGTGATGCCCAGCCGGACACCGTCTGTCCTTTATAGTAAACGACAACACTATGTATAAGAACTCCCGCACTAAATACCAGAACGATCATGCCTAAATACAATATCATTCTGATCGGCACTATACTGAAAGAAGTAATGCCGTCTGCGGCGAGCTTTAACATCTTATGAAGAGTATATTTACTGCCGCCATATTCTCTCTCGTGCACGTCAAAATAGACTTTATCTGATTTAAAGCCCATAGTCGGTATAAGACCGCGGATAAACAGATTGGATTCCTTGTACTGAAGAAGTGCTTTTGCAGCCTTCTTGGACAAAAGTCTGTAATCAGCACTGTTAGGCACAATGTTGGCACCAACTGTCTTCATGATCTTATAATATGCTGTTGCTGAAAACTTCTTAAAAAATCCGTCAGTCTTTCTGTCGTTTCTAATACCGTAAACGACATCATTACCTTTTTCATAACTGGCCATAAACTTTGGAATCGCCATGATGTCCTGCTGTAGATCAACATCGATAGTGATTATGGCATCAGCATAATTGACAGCAGCTTCAGTTCCGGCAAAAATCGCCACCTGATGGCCTCTATTCTGAGATAGTCTCAGACCTTCAACCATGCTGTCTTTTTCACGCAGCTCCTGAATGATGCTCCAGGTCCTGTCCTTGGAGCCATCATCAACAAACAGCATCTTACTCTTGTCAGAAATTGTCCCCTTGTCGATAAGTTCCTTCATAAGAACAGACAGTTTCTCATGACTGCTCTCCAAGGTCTCTTCTTCATTGAAACAAGGAAGGACCAAAAATAGAATATTACCTCTCATGTAACTTCCCCCAGGCGTTTTAATGCCAGCGCTTCACCTTCTCTGTTTGATGAAGCATACCATTCCCCAAATGTATCATCCAGGAGATACTCTCCTTTTTTTATTCCTCCAGGATGGAACTGAACTTCAACGTTGCATCCTCTGTATTTCTCTTTACTTTGAATCTTTTTGATCAAAGGATCGATGTTCTCAAAAAACATCCTGTCAGTAAACAGTACTCCCAGATAAACAGTATTCCTGTCCCACAGATTCTTGGTCATCAAAAATTTCCTGTCAAATGCACCGCAGGTGTTAAGAACAATTGCCTTAATAACACTGACAATGCTGATTCTTGGCCAAAGCCCCGGCTGTGAAAGATAAAGAGAAAAACGCTCCATTGGAAGTCTCAGATACTCAACCTCCAAACCTGTTCTCTCAATTGCTGCCACAAGTCCTCTCATAACAGATGGTATCATATGATAGTGCCTGTGACTGTCAATTCTTAGTTTATACCCTTCCGGCATGTATGACAGTATCTTTTTGATCTGAAGATAGCATTCTTCCGAAATCTGCTTCTCAAGCTCTTCTCTATGAGTAAACGAGAGCATCAGAATTTTCAAAAAAGATTTATCGAACATTCCGTCTTTATCAACCAAAAGTGGAACAGCTTTCTTATCCGAAAGGCTCCTGCCCTCGCAAAGGTTGATATGTACTGCCTTATAGCAAGCCTCATCCAAAAGTAGCATTGTCTCATCAAGGTGTTCGCTGTTGGGAATAATGCTGACACTGTTGAGGCATCCGTTCTCCCTGCAATCAATTATGCGCTTAGACTGCTCAATATTTATGCCATAATCATCTGCATGATAAAAATACATTTATAAAAATTCTCCAAATAAGCTTATATTATGCCTGCTTTTGCCTTAAAGCCTTCAGCTTGGCATATACAACTGTTACAAAAATCGCTCCGAATAATCCAAAGCTCAAAGTTCCTCTGACATATTCCCATTCAGGAATCATATCTACCACCCCTATGATAGCATCAGAGTCAACCACATTATAGGATACCACAAATAGCATCACAAAAATAATTAGATATATCACAAGATTTGTTATTCCGTCTTTTTCAAACATAGCATAGAAAGCATCAAATACCCTTTTCCATGCAACATAAATTGGCCACTTCTGATACTCAAGCTCTTTCTCTCCGATTTTCAATATGCAGATTTCCTTAGCAAAAAACTGAGGCAATCGCTCTTTCTTTTTCTCCAAAAATCTGTAAAGATAGTCTCCCACAAAGAGGAACATCAGGTTCTTATAGGAAAGGTTGAAAAAGAAGGGATCGGAAAGTCCCAAAATGCAAAAGCTTACGCACACGGCCAGCTCAATTCTGCGTCCATCCCTTATCAGCCCGAAAATCATCGCGCACATAAGAAATGTCAGTATGATGCATGGAATAACTCCAATCTGGAGAAACGAGTATAAAAAGGAGCTGTCAATGAGGTAGTTATCATTTGGCGTGGGCGCAAATCTGCTGCCGAGCAGTGTAACCTTCTCATGTGTGAGAAAGTAATTAGCATAATTAAATCTGTTGTGAAGAACTTTATCAAGAAAGCTAAAGAGACTTCCACCGATCAGCAATGGCAAACCTATTGAGATAAACATGCATATGGGATAAATAAGCATTATGCAAAAGCCTTCCAGCTTGCCTATTCCCTTTTGAGACTGCAGAATAAAGTTGACGATAAGGAACAGCGTCAGAACTATGAGCCCTGTATTGGAACAGGAATATATGTAGAGATATACGCCGACAGTCATCAGAAAAATGCTCTCCAAAAGAAGTGCCTTAGATGACTGATAGCCTTTTGATAGCATAATAAGTACGACCAGCACGATAAAGGTCGTAAACATTGTATTAAAGTAGGGATATCCAAGTGACCTTCTCATGACTTCGCCAAAAAAGCGCCTGCCACTTGCCGGATATGCGATGTCTTGCTTTAATCCTGTAACTGAAATAAATACGAGAATAGGGAAACACACTCCTAGGATAGCCATTCCGAGCTTCTCAACTCTTTGAAGTTTTACGCCCTTCATGCCAAGTATCATGGTCATATAAAGAAGCATGCCTTTTTCGCCGCTGTTCATATAGACTATAAGACTTATTCCAAGAAGCGCTGCCATTAGAATATATTCAGCTACTGTATGTCTGGTTGAGAGAATCTTTACAGCAAAAATAAGCATTCCAACGACAAGGGAAATATTATAAATAAGCATTCCCTCAAAAATTCCTGCTGCCCTTGCGCCAAACATGACTGCAAAATAAGCAAAATATATAATTTCTGATATTTTAATCGTATTTTTTTCCATAAACTTCATCTATACCTGTAGTGCAAGATATAGCCCCAATTTGCTCACTTTCTTATTTGCCCTCTAAAAGACTTTTTCTCAAAAGCTCCTCACATTCAGGATACGCTCTCATGATGTTGTCCCATGCAACATCGTTCTTGTTCTTAAGTGCATTGTCATAGAAAAGACCGCTCTTTTGAGTCTTAAGAATTGAAAAATAAAGCTTGGCAGGTCTGTTGACCCTTACTGCCTTCTTATGATTCTTTATCGCCATGGCCTTTAACCACAGATCATCAGCATTGAGGCACAGCTCCTTTATAGCTGTCTGGTTAAAGACTTCTATATCAAGAATTCCCGGAGGATATAAAACTCCGCCAACCCCTGTAGGTATAACTGAAAATGCCGGCGTTGTGCCATCTGTCAGGTACTGCCACTCTCCGGCTCTTGAAATATCACCATTTTCGTCCAGTGTAATCCTGTGTCCCCAGGTACATACGACGGTATCGGGATATTCTTTTGCTGTATCCATAAGAAGTTCCACCAAATTCTCAGGGTAAAGAACGTCGTCGTCAACCGTTAAGATATAGCAATCCGGGTTCTCCATCATAGGATAGTAGTACTTCTTGTGAGGTCTCAAATCCTCACTGAACCTGATGACAAGCCCATTAGCCTTTAGAGAAGTGAGCTTTTCCGGAAGGTCCTTCTCTCCACCGGGGAACTGCTCCTTTGCAAGGCATAGCATAACAGCTCTTGGCCTTACGCTCTGGCTAAGGAGAGTCATAATTGTCAGATTGACGCTGTCTATCCTGTCAGGGTAGCTTGCAAGAGAAATGATAATATTGCTCTTATCATCAACTCCTGTTTTGCACTTTCCAACAAGTGGGTAAAAGATATTAGCAATTCCCTTATTAAGTTTAAAATGAAGCGAAGCAATCTTGCCATTAGTATGCTTTAAAGATGCTTCATATAGTTTCTGTATGTTCATTTTATTCAATCACGAAACTTTCTTAAATCATAAATGTCTGTAAAGCTTTTTAACTTAAATCTGAGAATATATTTCTGCGCAAATTTTATGATAGGATTACTTGCGTATGCCTGAGTTACAGCAAATGAAATACCATGATTCTTTAGCTCTTTTCTAACACTCTCAATTTCTTTGAGATAGGGCACGTACAGCACATCCTTTGTCTTTTTGGAATGAGTCTCAGATCTGACAATAATGAAGTTCTCACTGATATATCTCATAGACTGGAAATGGTAAAAGACAACATCAAATTCCTTGCCGGTTTTCTTTTCCCTAAGTACAGGCGATTCTCCGTTATGTTTACCTGTGTATTCATACTGCGCAAGATTCCAGGGTGCAACTCCGCCGCCAAGGTTCTGCAGGTCATGTACTCCCTTGAAGAGCTCAGGGAACTTGGCGATATATTTCTGGTCACCCATTCTGTCAGCTTCGTAGATGTGGAAGCACCACTCAAAGCACTTATCTCTCCACCAGGAAAGAGCCTGCCTTGAGTTATCAGTATTGTCAAAGTAATTAAACTCTACGCAGTACTTGCCGCTTCTCTTTAAAAGCCTTTGATCCTTTAAGCTGTCGGTAAAGCGGTGAGGTGTAATAACCACATTGGCTTTGAAGCTTCGAATCTCTTCCTCCAATACTTTTGGATCCTTAAAAAAATAAAGGTCAGCATCAATATAGGTACAATTCTCTTCCTTGTAAGTATCAAGAATGTACTCTATTGATACCGGCGTGCATGTCCAGCTGTACTCCGCTTTGGACCTCTCCTTTTTAAGCTTATCCAGTATTGGATATGCCTTCACAAGATCCTTTTCGCGCAGAATAACTGCCTTATTAAAATTCATGGCTGTCAGAACTTCGAAAGCCTTCTCGTCAAAGGCATAGATATATAATTTAAAATCTTCTGCCACTCTCTCGAGCGATCTGTATAAAGCTATTCCTTTGTCCAGGTAAAAGCTGTCAAAAAGCGTACAAAAAACCATTACTAATTCCCCATTTTAATATCATTGAGCCTTACATAGAGACGCTTTAAGATGTATTTGATATTCGCCTTAAAGCCTTCTCTGGGAAATCTTGCTGCCTCTATTTCAAGCTCAATATCAGGCTCAAGATTTTCGAAATTGCAGATATCCGGATGCTCTGAAAGCTCTGCAAAATACATATCTTCCTCACTCTTATTGGAGTGAGTGCCACTTCCGTCAAATCCATTGTTAGTAACATAGCTGCTTGCGGGATAAACAGTGCAAAGACCTTTTTTCAGAAGGTTAAGCACCCATCTGATAGCCCAGGAGTTAACCTTTCCCTGGCTCTGAAGGAGCATGATCATATCCCAGCCATTCTCTGAGCTTTCAAATCTCTTTCTAAGCTCATGGTCTTTAAGGTACTCATTGTAATCTATATCTGCCCAGGATGCGTTATCCCATTTATCCTTCCAGGTAGCCCATCCCCAGCAGTCACCTTTATGCATAATATAAACATCTTTGTCATATCCCTTTAGAGACTTAAGAGGATAAGTATAGGCACTTATAGCGCCAATCTGCTGATTATCAGCATAAAACTGAAGCGCGCCGTTCATAAAGCTGATGAACTTATCTGATACGATAAGATCGTCCTCAACAACAATCACACTTCCATATTCGTTTACAACTTTTGTCACACCGCCAATTATGGAATTAGCAAGGCCCTTATTTTTCTCAGCCTTTATAATATTCATCTTCCTGAAGGGCGAATTATTTGAAAACTCCTCAACCGCTCTTCTGGTCTCATCTATTTTCTCGGTATTAGCGCCCTCTTTTGGGCCGTCGCAAAAAACAAATACGTCGGTAAAACCTGCGCCTGCATTGGCTCCCAGTGCCTTAAGGCAGCTTAGAATCTTATCGGCCCTGTTATATGCAAATACTGCTACCGGAGCATAATCTTTCATTTTTATATCATTTTCAGCACTACTCACAATGCACCTCTATATTACAGTTTTCTTATTACTCTAGCAGGGTTTCCTGCAATAACACTGCCCGCTTCAAACTTTCCGGCAACAACAGCTCCGGCCCCCACAACGCAGCCATCTCCAAGTTCTGTCCCCTTAAGGATTATTGTATTACATCCGATAAAGCAGTCTCTTCCAATCCTGATCTCTTTTCCCTTAACAAGGTCTGAGTCGCCGCCCTTCGGGTCTGAAAGAAGCTTATTTCTCGCCTCAACCTCTATCGGATGAAAATCGTTGTCCAGAATCTTGCAATTACCGCCAATACAGGTGTTATCGCCTATAAATATGCCTTTTCTGGCATAGATGGTAGCCCCTGAAATACCGACGCCGTCGCCAATCTCAATCTTTGCCCCAGGTGCCCTTGTCACAATTATTGTCCTGCTGTAGAGACCTACCAGGTTGGATAAAAAGCTGCTCTTTATAGTGACGTTATCTCCAAGCGTAATGGATGAGTTCTTAACGCCATAAATAAATGGCACACCCTTTAGCAGCAGATTTTTGCCATATTTAGTTCCTGTGCATTTCAAAAACACTTTAAAAAAGTTGCTGTTCATACGATCCTCAGTTATTCTTTGACGACGTTAATGTTATCTTGGATGAAAGCCAAGCAGTGAATTTCTGTTCAATAAAGTATTTTGAGAGAAGACATACTACAAATGTTGTGATGAGATAAATGCAATAGTATGCCGCATAGCCGAAGGATTGAGCAACAGAGTCTCTGATTGTAAAAGAGTATAAGTAGGAAGTTATCGCATGCCAAAAATATATGGATATGCTTAAATTTCCTATAAACATCAGTACAGGATTGCTCATAAACTTGTTAACTACAGGAACTGCCATACACACATATATCAAAAGAGGAGCTATACAAAATGGAAGAGCCATTGTCCATTGACCCCAGAAAGCACCGAAACCTCTTTTATCAGTTAGCATCAGAACCATTAAGAGAATTATAGTCCCAAATGTGCATGCTGCAACTTTTTTGTTATTTCCGATCCTGCGATATACCTCAGCCAATATCACTCCGATAAAGAAGTTCACATAGCCATTTGCGGTAAGTCCATAAAGAAATGGTGCGCGTATTCCGAATCCACGAACCCAGTAGCCAATGCTGATCATTATTACTGCTCCGGCTAAGTACTTGGTAGTATTTCCATTCGAAATATATGCGATAAAGAAGAAAACAACAAAGCATACAACTAAAACACAAATGAACCATGTTGGATAATTGTACATCTCGTATTCATCAAGCGTTCCTCCATTTCCCATCACAAGTATAAGAGCTATTCTGCTGACACTAAAATGAACAGTGCCATTTTCTGCAATATCAAGAAGCATAGCTATAATGTTAGTCAACGCATAAAGCGGATAAAACTTGATAAACTTATTTAAAAAGAAATCGTGAAATGTAATCTTTCGCTCAAGAATCCTGTCTTTATAAAAAGATGCCATGAGGAAACCGCTTATCATGAAAAATACATAATTACCAAAATCCGGAAAGTAGTCTTGAATAAATGTAGTGATTGTTGGAATCCCCTCTGGCTTAAAACTATGTAAAACCATTATCATTAAACAGCAAATCCCCTTTAGGCCTGTTAACGCATTGAATCTGGGATTGCGGGTTTTGGTTGCATTCATCTGATCATATCCTTCCTTGCTGATATTCCCATTTTTTTTTCATTTTAATAGCCTAAGATAAATCCTATTCCTTCAAAAGAATCCGCATTCTCTTTTGTATCAAAAGCTACTTTAAGCGTACCTTCATTTATCTCAGCACCTTGAGATACTACATTGATATGCCTTTGTCTAAACGTATAAGGCCACTCAAGCTGCCACTCCATAACCATTTGGTCGTTATTATAAACTACAACTCTGTTGATACCTTCATAATCGTATTCATCAATGACAACTACCGGATCAGTTCCACTACCTATCGGATCCATAAGACTTTTAGCCCTGATATCTCCAATAACATTTATGGCAAAAGAGTTATCACGTCTTTTAACGCTTTGTTTGGGAATCCAGATAAAGTTATCAAAAATCCGCACATTGTCATCATACGAATTGATCTCCTTATCTGTATCAACTCCCTGCGTTACAGCATTGTCTATAACACTTTCAATTTCCCTTGCATAAACTTTATATCCCTCATCATTGGGATGCGTGCCATCCTTGACGAGGTTATCATAATCTGCTGAAAAAGGAGCAATAGTGTCTACAACAGGGCAGCCATAGTGAGAAGCAATCTCTTCAATAACCTTCATCTTGTATGTGTAATCTCTCTGAGATGATTCCTGTATACAGACAATATCTATATCCGGATATTTGGCTTTAAGAGCTCTGAGTATAGCTTCATAGTAAAGCCCAAAGTTTTCTTCACTATCGTTTTCACCATAGCAGACTACAGCAAGGTCATAACACTTCTTATCATCAAGTGCATTCACTCTTACATAGCCGCATAAAGAAGCGCATCCACCCATAGATACATTTGTGTATTCCACCTGAGTACCATACTTTGATGACAAATAATCACTTACTAAAGCCGGCCAGGCATTGTCGGAACTAGTGGCTCCGGAGCCATCACCTATTGAATCTCCAACAACGAGCATATTAACAGTGCTTCCATCCTTTAGCCTGTTATAGCCGCCTCCCAAATCGCTTCTTTCAAAATGTTCCGAGCAAATATGTTCATTAACATCAAACGAGTACCGTTCTCCAACCTTACCGGAACAACCTGTAATCAAAACGCCAATTACTGCTATGCAGGTCATCGCAATTGGCACAATTTTCCTAAAGTTCATCTATGTGATTCCCCTCTCACAAGTAGCCCATTCCGAGATAATCTACCATACACATTGAACAAACTCAAAACGTCCCTAACCTTAGATTTCCATTCCGTATATTCATAACTAATTCCGCCTGAGCCACTTACCCCTACTATACGCGGATACAAAGGAAAATTGCGAACTTTAAGGTTGTTATCCTTTATCGCATCAGTATACGCATGTTCAAGATAGTATCCGCCTTCATCATTGACCTTTTTATACCTGTCTCTAAAATATCGCTCAAATATAGCCACAGGCATTCCATATATTCTGGTATCGTAAATATCTCTTCTGTGAATATTGGGAATATTAAAGTAGACAGTATCTTTTTTTACACTTTTTACCAATTCTGAAATATTGTCCACCATCAGCCTTCCAGTGATTTTGATCATGAATTCTTCATTCCTGACAAGGCTGCTGTTTGAAAGAACATATTCCATGATTTCACCTTCACCATAGCCTTTGCCATGCTCTATTACAGCCTGATCATTTCCATTAAAAGACAATGTTTCAAATCTTATCTTGTCTGCATTCGCTTTTTGTTTGATATCCTCAAAAGCCTCAACTCCAAATCCGCTGTTATCGCAAAAAATCACCTTGGCATCTACCGCAGAATCAAGTATCTTTTCAAGCGCACTCTGATATTGCCTGAGTCTTTCAGAAGAATCTCTTATCACCAGGTCTTTCACACCTTTATCAGGTGAAACTGTCCCTGTTATAACAATTAACATAGTTACTCCCCTAATCCGAAATTCAGAAGAACCGATGCTTCCTCACGCAAGTTTTTTTCCGGATTTTAACTTCATAGTACACCATTTCACTATCAAAAGATTGATAAGTGCAACCACAACAGAAACAGAAGCATATAACAGATATCTCAAGATGACATTCTCAATATTCATATCTGCCACAAGTCTCGCAACATCCCAATGCCATGCGTAGATTGGAAGGCTAAGTTCCCCGAGGAAGCCTGCAACTCTGCTAAATGTACCGTCCGAGGCAGTAAACAGGTTTGAATAGAGCACTACTAACATAAACATTATTATAACAAGCCTTGGCATGGTAATTTCAAGTCCAGCTACAATTATCGGGAGCATCATGCAACAAACTGCCACTGTTTTCTTCAGAGAATCACTCAATTTGGATTCAAAAGATCTGCCGGCATAATAGAGGCTTGCGCCAATAAGAAGACCTACAAGCACTCGGGAAAAATCTCCAAAATATGATCTGTATGTAATATCAAAATAACCGTATCTAACGCATCCCGCCATAAAAGCGATAATGATAACCGTATACGAATCTATACACTGTAATATAAGGCAATACAGAGGAAAGCAGATAAACATACAGGATATCTGCCACAAAGGAGCATTATCATTTACTCCGTAAGCAGATCCCAAGAGCATCAGCTCAGTCGGCATATCAATCATACGAGCCAGATAAGATTTTAAACCATAAGTCTCAAGATCATACAGGAAATGAGTCAAAAACGAAAATATCGTCGAAGGAATTGTATATGGCAAAAACTTGGCAAACTTCTTTAGCGTATAAAGTATAGAAATACGTGAACACTTTGGAAGCTTTGTCTCATTTTTCTCGATTCCAAAATGCATCGCGGTATAAAATCCTGATACATATAAAAAGAATTCAACAAAAATATCGCCTTCAGAAAAAGGATATCTGTCTCTTATACCAATAATAAATGCATGGTAAGTCAGAATAATCATACTTACTATGAATTTATATATGTCAATGGAATATGATCGTTTCTTAGTCACTGCACGGTGCCTCTCATCTCTTGTTATTTATATGTCCCGGTCCGATATTAAACCTTTTCATTCCGCATATTGCATTAAGCCACGTGAATCAAGCCAGTTCAAATATTCATCAGTTCCGGTATAATACACATCCATAGTTGTGCGGTTTGCCAGCCATTCCTCGTATCGATCTTTATCGAAAATTTCGTAGATTCTAACCTTCATTGTCTCAACCAGACTTATGTCAAAGGTATAATGCACTACAGCATCAAGCTTTTTATAGTTAATATCATGCTCCGACATATGGAAAATTGTGGATGCTGTATAAAACTCCAGAGTTTCTGCCCCTTCATTGGAGAGCAGATTCAAACCATCAAAGCCATTCATCCAGAGCTTTGACTGGTCATCAAAAACAAGCTCAGATACTCCATTTAGCACATATTCCGAATCTCTCGAAACCATTGACAGGGTTCTGGTATAAAACACAATGTTTTGGGCATCCTCAAGTTCTTCTTGATGCTGAGAAAGCTGATATCTAAATCCCATCATGCGATAAAAATCCTGCTGATAAGAAAGATAATAAACATTAAAGAAAAGACAGCCAAATACAGTAAGCCAGATAAGAACATACTTCCTGACAGCACCATCAATTACCAGCATAATAAGAGCATGTAAAACCAAGGCTGCTCCAATTCCCAGAAGTATTGTGTCCTTACCTTCAATTCCACTTAGCTCCAGGAATCTGCGCTGACGAACCACGACATACGGATATGCCCCAACAGAGAGTGTCAGAAAACCAATAACCAGTTCAACAATTCTTTTATCATCATTTTCAACAGAGATTTTATATGATCTGCTAAAGTAAAGGCAAAATGCAATTGCCACCGAAATTAAGAAAGTTACCCAAAACGAAAACAGACCAAAGTGACCGGTCAGCACATCTTTTACCACATTCAAATCCACAGGGATTATCAATGGAATCGCAGAAAAAAGGCGATCTAAAGTAATCTTGT
>JAEEGL010026338.1_pt1 | contig 18363 bp, 14 predicted proteins | sample 9134231 | NCBI WGS metagenome assembly JAEEGL01 (sample SAMN16246548, study PRJNA631951) | gut metagenome | biome: gut microbiome; feature: rumen; material: fiber-attached | host: Bos | place: Iran: Karaj | collected 2018-10 | reverse complement strand
TACAATGACGGCCGCTGCCTGTCTGGATGCTTGGGCAAGCCGATGAAGCACTCGCGCATTTTCATTACCGATGAAGGCCGCATTGCCTGTCAAGGCGACACATTGATGAGCGGCTACATTGGTGAGGAAGAACTGACCCATACCGTATTACGCGACGGGACAGTCTACATGTCAGACCTCGGACATTTGGACGACGAAGGAATGCTGCACATTGGGGGCCGTCAGGACGACGTCATCAACATCGGTGGCAACAAAGTGGCTCCTACCGAAGTAGAAGATGCTGCGCTGCTGCTGCCCGAAGTGGAAGATTGCATCTGCATTTCCGTGCCTCACCCTATTATGGGCTACGCCCTGAAACTCTTGGTAGTGGTGGCGGGTAAACAACAGCTTGACAAGCGCCGGCTGGCACTACACTTGAAAAACCACCTGGAAATTTACAAGGTGCCCTTGCTCTATGAGCAGGTGGAAGCCATAGAGCGTACCTATAACGGCAAGCTCAACCGCAAGTTCTACCGTCACGATCGTCCAACACCTTGAACCGCTGGCGCATGCCGTCAAGCCGTACGAAGTCGAGGTCAACGGTCAGCGGCATCTCCATATTCTCCTTACAGACTCCCAGCGTCTCTCCCTTCGGGTCGGCCACCAGACTTTCACCGCTATAATGACAAAATTCGTCGTCGCCCACCCTATTGGCACCTATCAGGTAGCACTGGTTCTCAATGGCTCTCGCTCTGGTTAGCACCCGCCAAGCCTGCTGGCGACTTTCAGGCCAGTTGGCAACGGCTATAATGGCATCATACTCGCCTGCCATGCCGTAGCGTGCCCAGACGGGAAACCGCAGGTCATAGCACGTCAGCAACAGGAAGCGACGGCCCTGATACTCGGCTATCACGTGGTTGTTGCCAGCCGTAAAGAACTCATCCTCATGACCGTAAGTGAAAAGGTGGTGCTTATCGTAGAAAACCGTGTCCGACGGTGTGACAAAAAAATGACGATTCCTGTATTTACCGTCTGCCGTAAGAATAGCTAAACTGCCGCTGAGCGCACAATGATGCAAACATGCCGCCTGCTGCATCCATCGGAGAGCGATGGAATCTTCACTTTCGGCAATATCGTACGGAGTCGTAGCAAAGCCCGTCGCCCACATTTCGGGCAACACATAAAGGTCGGAACCCTCGTTTTCTTCCAGCATACGCTGCGCTTTTCTGACGTTTTCATCGGGATTGGCCCAAACAACGTCAGTCTGAAAAATCGTTACTTTCATAAATAGAAGTCTTTAGTCAGTTGTTGATACCACTCGGAACGTACATTGGGAGCCGTCTCAATGATGCCCTCCGTAAGTTCCAGCTGGTCAGGGTGTTTTCTGAAAGCCATCAGGTAGCGTCTCGGTGGTTTCCTCGGTGTGGTCTTTACTGCACACTCCCGTATCTTGAAGAAACCAACCAACGATGCCTCACACTCCAAACGCGCCTTGCAGTCGAAGGGAATGACGACCGAGAACTCACCATCGTCAGCCAGCAAACGATTCACCGCTTCCATCAATTCTGCATAGGCCAGCGAGGCTGTATGGCGTGCCATCGTGCGCTGACCGTCAGGACATTCGAGGGAATCCACAAAGTAAGGCGGATTGCTGACTATCACGTCGAACTTGGAGCTTGGAACACAGAACGTTTTGGCATCGGCTTCGATGATGTCGATGTTGTTGAAGGGTGAGTCGGCTACGTTCTCCTTGGCTTGCACGACGGCTTCATGGTCAATATCGATGCCAACCACGTGAGCCTCCGGAAAACGTTGAGCCACCATCAACGCTATCAGACCAGTACCCGTACCAATATCAAGAATAGTACGGCCACCACGAACCCAGGCTCCGAGCAATGTTCCGTCGGTGCCCACCTTCATGGCACATCGGTCTTGACGAACCGTAAATTGGCGGAATTTGAAGTAGTCATTTGCCATTTCGGGCACAAAGATACACATTTTTTGTTAATTATGAGGTATCAATTGTCAATTATCAATTTATTTTAGTAACTTTGCAGGCTCTTAGAAAGGAAAAAGTATGTTTTTAGAAAGTCAGAATAACAAGGCATTCTCTATGATTGCCGACATTGAAGGAGATTTTAAGGACCTCATCAGCGGTGTACCCACCCCCAACGAACTACCCATCTTGGCCGTCCGCAACCTGGTATTGTTCCCTGGGGTTGTTTCGCCAATTCTCATCGGACGAGAATCAAGTTCCACACTCGTCAAGCGTGCCGAGAAGCGTGCTTGGGTCATCGGCATCGTCTGTCAACACGACCCCGATGTAGACGAGCCGGGCAAGGACGACCTCTACGAGTACGGCGTTTACGCCAAAGTGGTAAAGCAGCTGACGTTGCCCAACGGCAACATCACGGCCATTGTACAAGCCTTGGGACGCCTGCGGCTGATTGACATCATCAGTGACCAGCCCTATTTGACAGGCCGTGTAGAGCAGGCGCCCGAGATTCAGCCAGACAAGCGTGACAAGGAGTTCCGTACCGCCATGCAGGATTTGCGCCAGCAAGTGAACCACTATATCAACATAAGCGACGACATACCCGACGAAGCCACGTTTGCTGTTCAGAACATCTCGAACGACGTGATGGCTCTGAATTTCACTTGCTCGAACATGCCTTTCAGCATCAAGGATAAGATGGCGCTGTTAGAGACGGAGTCCATCAAGGAGCGACTGTTCTCTGTCATGAAGTTGTTGAACCGGGAAATCAACCTGCAGCATCTGAAGGCCGACATACGCAACAAGACCCGCGAAGACCTGGACGAGCAGCAGAAGCACTATTTCCTGCAACAGCAGATTAAGAACCTGCAAGCCGAGATTGGCAACGGTGAGACAACTCAGGAAAAACGAGACCTGCTGAAGAAGGCCGAAAAGAAACATTGGCCGGATGAAGTGGCCAAGATTTTCTATAAGGAGATTGACAAATTAGACACGCTGAACACGCAAAGTCCCGATTTCAACGTGCAGTTGACGTACCTGCAGACAATGGTAGACCTGCCTTGGTGCGAATATACCGACGATGACCTGAACCTGAAACGGGCACAGAAGATACTCGACCGCGACCACTACGGTATGGAGAAAGTCAAGGAGCGCATCTTGGAGTACATGTCTGTGCTGTCGCTTCGCGGCGACCTGAAGTCACCCATTATCTGCCTGTATGGTCCTCCGGGTGTTGGTAAGACGTCGCTGGGTAAATCGATTGCTGCTGCCATGAAGCGCAAATACGTGCGTATATCGCTCGGCGGACTACACGACGAAGCTGAAATACGTGGTCACCGCCGCACCTATATTGGTGCCATGCCTGGCCGCATCATCAAGTCAATACAGAAAGCGGGAAGCTCGAACCCAGTCTTTATACTCGACGAGATAGACAAGGTGACGCAGAACACGCACAACGGAGACCCCGCATCAGCACTGCTCGAAGTGCTCGACCCCGAGCAGAACAACGCATTCCACGACAATTACCTGGACGTTGACTACGACCTCTCGAAAGTGCTCTTCATCGCCACAGCCAACAACCTCTCGACCATTCCCGGTCCTTTGCGCGACCGAATGGAGATTATCGAGGTCAGCGGCTACATCACCGAAGAGAAGATAGAGATTGCCAAGCGTCACCTCATCCCTCGGGAAATGGAGAACACGGGGTTGAACAGGATTACGCCGAAGCCCACCTTCAACAAGGCTGCCATCGAGATGATAACCGAGCGCTACACCCGCGAAAGTGGTGTGCGCCAGCTGGAAAAGCAAATCAACAAGGCCATGCGCAAGCTGGCTTTCAAGCAGGCGCTGAACGGCGAGATGCCCTACAACAAGATTACACCTGCAGAGGTGGAGGAGTTGTTGGGAAATCCCCCATTCTATCGCGATATTTATCAAGGCAACGACTACGCTGGCGTGGTGACAGGATTGGCATGGACGAGCGTTGGTGGTGAAATACTGTTCATTGAGACCTCGCTGAGCAAAGGAAAGGCCGGCAAACTGACGCTGACGGGTAATCTCGGCGACGTGATGAAGGAGAGTGCCATCATTGCTTTAGAATATGTGAAAGCGCACGTCGACAAACTCGGCGTCGACTACCGTATATTTGAGAACTGGAACATCCACATCCATGTGCCAGAGGGTGCTACGCCCAAGGACGGTCCCTCGGCCGGTATCACCATCGCCACATCCATTGCCTCGGCGCTCACACAGCGTAAAGTGCGTAAAAACACGGCCATGACGGGCGAGATTACACTACGTGGAAAAGTATTGCCCGTAGGAGGTATCAAGGAGAAGATTCTTGCTGCCAAGCGGGCCGGTATCACCGACATTATGATGTGCCGCGAGAATGAGAAGGACGTCAATGAGATTCCCGACATGTATCTGAAAGGCGTTACCTTCCACTATGTGGAGAACGTGCAGGACGTGTGGGACTTTGCACTTACCAACGAAGTGGTGAAGAATCCTACGAACTTCACCATCCCTGAAGAAAAGAAAGACGAGAAATGACATTCCAACTTCAACATACCGACCCCGCAAGCGATGCCCGCACAGGCTTGATTACCACCGATCACGGTCAGATCAAGACCCCCATCTTCATGCCCGTCGGAACGGTTGGCAGCGTCAAGGGCGTACACTTTGCCGAGCTACGTGAACAGGTGAAGGCACAGATTATTCTGGGTAACACCTACCATCTGTATCTCCGTCCGGGACTTGACACACTACGCAAGGCCGGCGGACTGCACAAGTTCAACACATGGGACCGTCCCATCCTGACGGATTCAGGTGGCTTTCAGGTCTTTTCGTTGACGAGCATCCGAAAGCTACGGGAGGAGGGGTGTGAGTTCCGCAGCCACATCGATGGCTCGAAGCATATCTTCACGCCTGAGAACGTGATGGACACCCAGCGCACTATCGGTGCCGACATCATAATGGCCCTCGATGAGTGCCCGCCCGGACAAAGCGACTACCAATATGCCAAGAAGTCGTTGGGACTTACCCAGCGTTGGCTTGACCGTTGCATCAAGCGTTTCAACGAGACCGAGCCTCTCTATGGCCACCACCAGAGCCTGTTTCCCATCGTGCAAGGATGCACCTTCAAGGATTTGCGCCAGGAGGCTGCCAAACATGTGGCCGACAAAGGGGCCGACGGCAATGCCATCGGTGGTTTGGCCGTCGGTGAGCCTACGGAGGTGATGTACGAAATGATTGAAGTGGTGAACGATATTCTGCCAAAGGACAAGCCCCGCTACCTGATGGGTGTGGGTACGCCGCAGAACATTCTGGAAGCCATTGAGCGTGGAGTCGACATGTTCGACTGCGTCATGCCTACTCGAAACGGTCGCAACGCCATGTTGTTCACCTACGAGGGAACGATGAACATGCGCAACAAGAAGTGGGAGCAGGACTTCTCGCCTATCGACCCTGACGGCTGCGACGTTGACCGCATTCATACCAAAGCCTATCTGCACCACCTGTTCAAGGCACAGGAACTGTTGGCACTCCAGATAGCATCCATACATAACCTGGCCTTCTATCTGCGCTTGGTCACCGATGCGCGCCAGCACATAGAGCAAGGCGACTTTACGCCGTGGAAGCGTTCAGTAATAGAACAACTCGGAAGAAGGAGATGAAGAAGAAGAAGACGTTTGCCAAAATACGCCGACACCACAAGCGTTACCACCGGCTACGTGCTGTCAGCCGGGGAATGCGCCGTGTCGGCCATTGGCTGCGCTGGCTCAGATACCTGAACCCCTTCCATTATCTGACGCGCATTGACCGATACCTCATCAAGAAGTTCATCGGCACCTACATCTACTCCATCATCCTCATCATCTCCATTTCCATCGTCTTCGACATCAACGAGAACCTGGCAAAGTTCACCACGAACCATGCACCACTCAAGGCCATCGTATTCGACTATTATGCCAACTTCGTGCCTTACTTCGCCAACCTCTTCTCGCCGCTGTTTGTATTCATCGCCGTCATCTTCTTCACGTCAAAGTTGGCTGGCAACAGCGAAATCATAGCCATGCTGGCATCCGGCCTGAGCTTCAAGCGGCTGATGCGCCCCTATTTCATTTCTGCGGCACTCATAGCCCTGCTCAACTTCTACCTCGGTGCCTTCGTCATCCCTAAGGGCACCATCATCAAGCAGGAGTTTGAGGCAAAATACAAGAACAATAAGAAGGTCACATCGGCCTCCAACGTGCAGTTGCAGGTGGGCAAAGGCATCATCGCCTACATCCAGCAGTACGACGACCGCACACGCACGGGTTACGGCTTCTCGCTCGACAAGTTCGAGAAGAAAAAGCTGGTAAGCCACATGACGGCAGGTACCATCCACTACGACACCATCAGCGACTCGCGCTACCACTGGCGTCTCAACAACTACAAGATACGCACATTGAAAGGACTGCGCGAGGAAATCAAGACGGGCAACGAACTTGACACGCTCATTCTGATGGAGCCGATGGATCTTGTGTTCTCCAAGGGTCAGCAGGAGACCTTCACCAGCCCCGAGCTTTGGGCGTACATAGGCAAGCAGCAGGAGCGCGGCTCGCAGAATGTGGTGCAGTATGAAGTGGAGTTCCACAAGCGTATCGCCATGTCTTTCGCTTCGTTCATCCTGACTGTCATCGGTGCCAGCCTCTCATCACGCAAGCGAAAGGGTGGCATGGGACTCTATCTCGGCATAGGACTTGCACTCTCGTTTGCCTACATCCTGCTGCAAACCATCAGTGCCACCTTTGCCATCAATGCGGGAACACCTGCCATGCTGGCCGAGTGGATACCGAACCTTCTTTATATATTCATTGCCTACCTGTGTTGGCGACAAGCCCCTAACTAATTTACAATTTACGACTGAATGAAATTTGAAGAGACCTATTTGAATGACAATATACTCGATGCGCTCTACGACATGCGCTTCGACGAGATGACTCCTATCCAGGAACGTTGCATACCCGAAATACTTGATGGCTATGATGTGCTGGGCGTCGCACAGACGGGTACCGGCAAGACTGCCGCCTACCTGCTGCCCATCCTCTCGCTCTTGGATGACGGCGGCTATCCCAAGGATGCCATCAACTGTGTCATCATGTCGCCCACCCGTGAACTTGCCCAGCAGATAGACCAGGCCATGCAGGGCTTTGGCTATTACTTAGACGGGGTCTCGTCGGTGGCCGTTTATGGTGGCAACGACGGCAACCGCTACGATCAGGAACTGCGAGGTATGCGCCTCGGTGCTGACGTGCTCATTGCAACCCCAGGCCGTTTGCTCAGCCACCTGAAGGTGGGTAACCTCGACCTGTCGCGCTGCTCGTTCTTTGTGCTTGACGAAGCCGACCGTATGCTCGACATGGGCTTCTCGGAAGACATCATGAAGATTGTCGGCCAGCTGCCTCCAACGTGCCAGCGCGTCATGTTCTCGGCTACCATGCCCACCAAAATCCGGCAGTTGGCCGTCTCGCTGCTCCACAATCCTGTGGAGATAAAGCTGGCCGTGTCGAAGCCTGCCGAGAAGATTCAGCAGTCGGCCTACGTCTGCTACGACCCGCAGAAAATCGGCATCATCGAGCATCTTTTCAAGGCAGGCGACCTCAAGCGTGTCATCATTTTCAGCGGCAAGAAGGACAAGGTGAAGGACATCACCCGAAGTCTGAAGCGCATGAAGATAAACTGTGCCGAGATGCACAGCGACCTCAGCCAGGCTGAGCGCGACGACGTGATGTACCGCTTCAAGGCCGGGATGGTCGACGTCCTTGTTGCCACCGATATTGTCAGCCGAGGCATCGACATCGACGACATCCGCATCGTACTCAACTACGACGTTCCCCATGATGCCGAAGACTACGTACACCGTATCGGCCGAACTGCCCGTGCCGACCGCGACGGCGTGGCCATCACCTTCGTCTCAGAAGCCGAAATCTATAAGTTCCAGGAAATTGAGCACTTCCTTGGCCACGAAGTAGACAAGCGTCCCCTACCCGACGGTCTCGGCGAGGCACCCGAATACACCAAGCGCACAAAGAAGCGCTCCAATACTCGCCGTCATGGACGCTGGAATAGTCATGGAAACGGTAAGCGTAATCAAAAGAAGCCACATAGTGGTGGTAAGAAATAGCAAACTGGACTGTTATGGGTTTCGAATATATGTCACAGGAGGGCTACGACAAGCTTGTAGCCGAACTTCACCAATTGGAGAGTGTGGAACTGCCTCAGGTACGAGAAGCCATAGCCGAGGCACGCGACAAAGGTGACCTCAGCGAGAACTTTGAATACCACGCCGCCAAGCGTGAGCAGTCGCGTCTGCTTGGCAGAATACGCTTCAAGCAAAGGGTGCTGGCGTATGCACGTGTCATTGATCAGTCAAGGCTTGGTACTGACAGCGTACAACTGCTCAGCAAGGTTGAGATAACCAATCTGGCCACCATGCGCAGCATGTCTTACACAATAGCGAGCCCGCATGAAGCCAATCTACGCGAAGGCAAAATCTCTATAAAATCACCCATCGCCCAAGCCCTCCTAAACAAGAGGGTGGGCGATGTAGTGGAGGTACAGGTGCCTGCTGGCAAGCTGAACCTCCGTATCGATAGCATCCAGCGTACTTAGAAGTTCACACCTAAGTTGATGGACAACTGGTTAGCATGGATGGAATTCTTGTCATTGTCTGCCACGTTGACAAGACCGAACTGATAGGCCAATTCCAGATAAACCATGTTGTACTCGGCACCGCAACCTACTTTAATACCCATATCATTACGATTCAGGAATTCATAGGTACTCTGTTTTTCCTTGCCATTGATGCCAGAATACTCCATCTTGCCACCAACGCCGTATGCGAAATAAGGACCGATGAAAGGCAGAACGGCAATATCTTCAGATGCCTGAATACCGTATTTGAGGAGAATGGGAATCTCCAGACAGCTCAGGTTGGCTGTGTAGGAACCATCCTTACCACCACGCTGGGTGAAGTACAGGCCGCTCTCCAAGAATACAGGTGCCTGCTGTGACAAGCGAAGACCGATCACACCAGCAAGCGTTATGCCAGCTTTCATACCGTCATAGGGCTCACAATCACCCGTCAACTTGCCCAAAGCAAGACCCATACGGGCACCATAATACAGGTTCTGCTTGTCGAGTTCAAAACCACCGCTGGCAAACTGAGCGAATGAAGGAATTGCCAGCATCATAGCTACAATAGCTGCAAAAATCTTTTTCATAATCTTGAGTTTTAATTGATAATTAATTCTAATCTTTTGCAAAATAACAACAATTTTCCCACATAGCCAAACTTTTTGGTGAAAAAACACTTATTAGCCCCTATTTATTGTTGCATAATTCATAAAATATGTGTAATTTTGCAGCCAACAAGAAGAATTGTATATGATAAAACTACTTACTACGGCGGCCTTGTTGACCATGTCAATCACTATGACGGCTGCAAACGAGACTATTGTACTTCGTATCAAGGGAATGAGATGCGAGGAGTGTGCCCATAAAGTGACTACTGTGCTGCGCCAGTTAGAGGGCATAGAGGGCGTGAGCTTCGACCTTGAGAAGCGAACGGCCACGGTGGAGTTTGATGCCTCCAAGACATGCACCGACTCCATCAAAGGCAGGCTTGCCGCCACCGGGCGTTACAAGTCAAGTCCCTACAGCCCTGCCGACGTCATCAACCGAGGAATGGGGTTGCAGATGAGCGACATGCACTGTCAGAAATGTGCCGACCGCATTGTCAGCCGGCTTTCCACTATCGACGGTGTCGACAGCCTGGCCCCTCATTTGGATAAGCATTACGTCTTCGTGCGCTATGATGCCAACAAGACCTGCAAGGCCGATATACGCCAAGCCCTCAACGAACTGGGTTTCACCCCTGTGAACTACTACACCAGCAAGAACATCAGCTTCGCCTACTTCAACATTTCCGAGGAAGCAGCTACAGAGGCCACCATCGAGGAAGTGATGGCTCTCGACGGCGTGGACGATGCCAACGTGAACCCCAAGATTGGGGCACTGGCTATCACCTACGTCAACACCGAGACTACCGAGCAGAAGCTGCTGGAGGCCGTCAAGGCTGCCGGTATCGAAGCCACAGTGCCTGCTCCCCATGAGTGCAAGGAAGGTATGGAAAAAGCGGAATAAGCATGCGACACATCATCCTGACACTCGCTATTCTCGTGTCTGCGCTGGCAACGGCCCAGAACTACAAGCTGAACCTGAACGTCACAGAGAAAGCCACTCACGAGCCTGTCGTCATGGGCACCGTGCTGTTAGAGCCTTCGGGACTGACAGCGGTGACCGATATGAAGGGACAGGCCACACTCAACAACGTGCCTCGGGGACAATACACACTCATCGTCCGCTACGTCGGATTCGAGCCCTACCGGCTGTCCATCAACGTCAGCAACCGCGACCTGAACCTGAAAGTGGAGATGGTGGAGACATCGCTGGCTCTGAAGGAAGTGAACGTGACGGCCAAGCAGCGCGAAAGTGGTGCCTCGACCAGCAGCGTCATCGGCCGCCAGGCCATTGACCACTTGCAGGCCACCAGCCTTGCCGACGTGATGCAGCTGATTCCCGGACAACTCATGGACCGTCCGAACCTGACACAGCAGCAAGGGCTGCAGCTGCGGACGCTGCAAAACAACTCAACAATGGCCTTCGGCACCAGCATCGTCGTCGACGGCATGCCAATGTCCAACAACGGCGATGTGTCCCAAGGAGTATTCTCAGGTACTGCCTTCACGGGCACAGACCTTCGGCAGATATCGGCCGACAACATCGACGAGGTGGAGGTCATAAGGGGCATCCCCTCGGCCGAATACGGCGATCTGACCAGCGGCCTCGTCGTGGTTCACTCCAAGGTGGGTGTCACGCCCTGGCAGGTGAAGGCCAAAATCAATCCAGGACTCCAGAACTACTCTGCAGGCAAGGGCTTTTACCTTGGCAAAGCCGGCATCGTCAACGCTAACATCGACTATGCTAAGGCATGGGGCGACCCCCGCGAGAAAACACGCTCATACGACCGCTACACGGCCAATATAGGCTGGGGATTCGACTTCACAGCCAAGTGGCACGCCGACACGAAGCTGCGCTTCATGCAGGCCAAGGACTGGTCGGGCAATGACCCTGATGCCGTTGACGACGGTACGGAGAGCAAGGCCAAGACCACAACCATCGGACTGAACCACAACGGGCGCATCCAAATGGACCTGCCGCTGATGCGCTCGCTGAAGTACACGTTTGGACTCAGCCTGTCGCAGTCCGACACCCGCAACACCTCTTATGTCGCCGTCAGCAGCGGACTGCTCCCCATCCTGACTGCCCGCGAAACGGGTTACTATTCCGTTCCTTGGAAAACCACTTCCTACCAGGCTACCGGCATCACCGAGAGCCGTCCAGGCAACATCTTCTTCAAACTGACCGACGACTTCTTCTTGCGGAAGGGTAAGACCGTGCAGAGTTTCAAGGCGGGTATTGACTATCACTACGACTGGAACTCGGGCAAAGGTTACTACAACGATGACGAAACTTTGCCCTACCGTCCCAACAGCAACGGACGCCCGCGTGCCTTCGATGATATTCCCGGACTCCACCAACTGTCGGCTTTCGTGGAAGACCAGTTCTCCTATAATATAAATAAGGTGAATCGCCTGCGCGTCAACCTCGGCCTGCGCTTTACGGCCCTCCAGCCGTTCAGCGACCTGGCCACCACGGCCTTGTCACCTCGTCTCAACGTGGCCTTCTCGGTTGCCAAATGGCTCGACATCAGGGGAGGCATCGGCCTGAACTCGAAGACACCGGGACTGATGCATCTCTATCCCGACAAGAAGTACATCGACGACGTCGTGGGCAACTATACGCTGGCCACCCAGCCCGCCTATTACGTCCATACCCAGGTTTACGACGTGCAGCGCTCGGAAGGGCTGAAGAATGCCACAACCACGAAAATCGAGGCCGGCATCGACATCAAGCTGCCCCAGGGACGAAAGCTGAGCCTGCTGGTCTACCAGGACCGCACGCCCAACGGCTTCGAGGCTGCCTCCGATTACTTCACCTATTCCTACAACCTGTTCGACGACACTCATACACCGGCTATCGTCAACGGTCAGCCCGACTTCTCGATGGGCTATGCCTACCAGTTTAACTGTTTTGCCACGACGGGACTGTTGGAGAATACCGACAAGACCATCAACCGGGGTGTAGAGTTCGACTTCGACCTCGGCGAGATTCGCCTGCTGAAGACCAAGCTCTACTTCAGCGGTGCCTGGAACGAGACGAAGACCAACTGGAGCACCCGCATGAACACCACCGGCGTGCCAGCCTCGCTGCTGACGGGCACCATCTATGCCGGACGCAACATCTCGCCCGTACGCATCGTCTATCCCTCCGGACTGGACTACACCCGTCTGCGCCGCTTTGTCAACACGTTGCGGGCAGTCACCCATATTCCGCAACTGCACATGGTGGCATCGTTTACGGCGCAGGTCATCTGGCACAACTCCACTTGGAGCTACACGGCCGACAAGGACCCCATCGGCTGGATCAGCACCGACCTGCAGTACCACGACATCAACTCAGCCGACTACATCACGTTCAACGGCGGCAGCATAGCCACCAGCGACGATAAGCTGCAACTGCGCTACACCGACAACGAGCCTAACAAGTCGCCCACAACGTGGAACCTCTCGGCACGCCTCACCAAGGAACTGGGCAAGGTGGGAGCCCTGTCGCTCTACGTAGACAACTGCATGTTCTACGAGCCTTACATGAAAGGCAACAACACCAATACCCTCACACAGCGCAACACTGGCAAGTTCGCCTTCGGTGCCGAATTATCCATCAATATGTAACGTCCATGAAGCAATCATTATACATTCTCACAGTAGCTCTGTTGCTGGTTTCCTGCATCGACTACGATGATGCCACCACCGAAATAGCGGTTCGCGTACAGTTAACCATGCCGTCGGAGTTTACCGGCAACACCGGAATGGCCGGCCACGAGATAGTACTGCAGCAGGGCAACACCCGGCTGAAGGCCGTAACTGACGACCAAGGCACGGCTACATTCACAAACCTCATCCCCGACGTCTACGACATCTCATGCTCCTGGGAAATCACCAGCGACCAGTATCGGCAGATGACGCAGCAGGAACTGAGCGGAGGCACCAGCTGCACCATAGCCGGTTCGCTCAACAGCCACCTCATCAACCAGGAACAGACCATCCGGCTGGCGACCAACCTCAGTATCAACCGCGACATCATCATCGGCAAGGTTTACTACGCTGGCTCGAAAGACAACAACAACCGCACCTACATGCCCGGCAAGTACCTGGAACTCTACAACAACGGCAACAGCACCGTCGACGTGGCCGGTTTCTACATCGGACTCGTCGAAGCCGAGAGCACACAGGCCTACACCCTCGAGAACCTGCACGAAGCCTTCGCCGACTCGGTGGTACTATGCAAGCAGATATTCCGCATCCCTGCCGACAAGCCCTTCCCTGTACAGCCCGGCGGCACCGTGCTCATCGTCAACAGCGCCGCCGACCATACTATCAACAACGACATGGAGAACAACCTCAGCGACGCCGACTTCGAGGCCAAGGACGCGAGCGGACGAACGCAGAACAACCCGGCTACGCCAGCCCTGGAACTGACATACACCATGTATCCCTCCATCTCGAACATGAACCTCACGCAGAGCGGTCCCTGTGCCATCATCATCTTCCGAACAGACGAGCAGATAGCCGACTGGCAGCTGACCTACCCCTACGGCAAGACCACCGGCTCGCAGTGGAAGCTCGTCCCGCGAAGGCTCATCATCGACGGTGTGGAAGCCCTCTCCAACAAAGCCACCGGCATTGACGCATCAACCAAACGGCTCTATGCCGACATCGACGCTGGCTACACCTACATTGAGGCACGCAGCGGCTGGACGGGTGAGGTAGTCTACAGGCGTACCGCCGACAAGCGTGGTGCCGACGGCCACAAGATGCTGACCGACACCAACAACTCGAGCAACGACTTCCACGTTTCCAGAACGATTAAACCCCGACAGTACGATGAATAAGTCCCTCATACAAGTCCTATTGGCCCTATTGGCCCTATTGGTCCCATCGGCCTCATCAGCCCAAGAGGCACACTACCGCTATGCCGACGCCACCCAGCTGTGGCGCCTTACCGACAACGCCGCCGGACTGTCGCTCGATTCGGGCTTCAACCGAGGCATTGCCCATTTTGACCTGCAGCACCATGAGGGCGACTACCGCCGCGTGCAGGAAGGCGGGCAGCAAAACCAGCTCTCGTTCTTCACCGAGCGTTACCAGCGCATTGGCCACTTGCTCGTGGGCTACGGCTCGTTCCGCTTTGGCATGGACCGCACGAAGGACCGCGCCTGGTGCGACATCATGCGCCCTTACAACGCCAACCCCTACTTCTCGGGCAGCAGCGTCAGCGGCAAGTACGACACCCAGCAGTTCGACCTCACCGCCGCCGTGGGCACCATCCAGATGTGGGGCTTCACCGGAGGCATCAGGTTAGACTACCAGGTGGGCGACCTCAGCCGCTTGCGCGACCCACGTTCACGCTCTGAATTGCTGGACTACAAGCTGACTCCCTCGCTGACCTACACTTCGGGCCAGCACACCTTAGGCATCAGCGGCCACTACCGTCGGCGCAAGGAGAAGATACCCAGCATGACCACTGTACAACAAGACCCGAACCTGAAGTACTACATCATGACGGGCATGGAGCAGGCCACAGGCATCACCGGCGGCTACAGCGGCTACAGCCGCGAGTGGGTGGACCACCGTTTCGGGGCCGCCCTCAGCTACGGTTTCATCCATAACGCAACCCGCAGCCTCAGCACCCTCAGCATAGAGCGCGGTTCCGAGGACGTGCTGGGACAGTACAAGTACGAGCCGGGCCACTACGTCAGCTACCGTTACGGTCTGACCTCCTACAACCGCATGGAGAAAGGCCGGCTGCTGCACCAGCTCGACCTTGCCGCCCACTACGAGCAGGCCTACGCCGACGAGTACCGCCAGCAGCTCATTCAGGAGCGCGATGCCGAGAAGGGCTACACCTCCTACAGCTACGAGACGCTCATCAAGTTCAAGAAGCGCTACCAGGTGAAGCACCTCACAGCCGACCTCCACTACCGCTGCTCCGTGGCTGAAGGCGATGCCGTCAACACCTACGCCGGACTGAGAGCCGCCCTCAACCAGGCCGAGAACAAGCACCTGCTGCCCACGTCGAGCCTCGAATACAACCACCTGGACTTCACACTCGAAGGCGGAACATCGCTGGGACGTTTCGTGATTGACGCCGAGGCGGGCTACCACCTTTCAACGAAGGCCGACCTCGCGCTGGCAGACGCCACCACCGACTACGCCACACAGGTGCTGCTGCCCGACATGACGTACTACGACGCCAACTACTGGCGCGGCCACCTGCAAGTGACCTACCAGTTCCCGATAACGCTGAAGGGCACACGGTCAACATGGTTCGTACGGGCCTACGGCGACTACCTCAAGACCAACAATTCGCTCGATGCCTCTACCATCGGGCTATCCATCGGACTATACAACTAAAAAACAAAGCAATATGAAGAGAAAGATTCTTAGCGGACTGGCACTCGTAGTGCTCGCCGCAATCATGCAAAGCGCCGCTCCTCAGGACGACCAAGTAATGACCAAAGAAAACGGCACTTACATAGTGAACACCACCACGCTCGGCAAGAAAGTGATTGGCTACGTCGACGCAACGCCCGTGAAAATCCACATCAAGAAGAACAAGGTGGAAAAGGTGGAAATCCTGAAGAACCAGGAGACCCCCAAGTACAACGCGAAGGTGAAGAAAGCCTTGCAGGAAAAGTGGAACGGCCAGAAAGTGAAGGATGCCGCCCAGCTCAAGGTCGACGCTGTGACGGGTGCCACCTTCACCTCGGAAGCCATCATCAAGAACGTTCAGTTAGGACTGGAGTATTACCAAAAGAACAAGTAGAATAGTGAAAGTCCGACTGTCGCTCCTCTGCGCTGCGCTGCTGTTCGTCAGCATCGCCCACCGTGCCACCGACTACCGCAAAATGTCGGGGCACGTAAAGGGCATTGTCGTCAAACAGGAACAGAAAGTAAACGCCACCCGCAGCCTCATACCTCATACATCACACATCACACATCAACCATCCCGCCTCACCGCCTTTGTACGTATCGACGGTGCCGATGCCGATGAAGTGTGGAGCAACTACGGCTGCAAACCTTACGCCCACTTCGGCGACAACTACATCGTGGGCATCCCCCTCGATGCCGTCGGGGCTTTGTCCGACCATCCCGCCGTACGCCGCATCGAGGCCAGTCCTTCGGGATTTCTCACGATGGACACCACAGCCATCATCATCGGTGCCAACAAGGTGCAACATCCAAGGGTCCCGGTTGATCGTTCACGGTCCTCCATCCCCCATCCAATATTGAACAACTACACAGGCAAAGGGGTGGTCGTTGGCGTGATGGACGTAGGCTTCGACCTGACCCATCCCAACTTCATTGACCCCGTTACAGGCAACAGCCGCATCGCCGCCTTCTGGGACCAGCTCACCAAGGACACCGTAGGCAGCGCCATGCCCGTAGGCCGCGACTATCGGCAGCCTTCAGCCCTCAACATCCAGCATTCCGCCGACGGTCTGCTCCAGACGCACGGCACCCACACCCTCGGCATTGCTGCGGGCGGCGGCTACCACTCACCGTATAAAGGCATTGCCTTCGACAGCGACATCTGCATAGTCAGCAATGCCATCAACGAGAGCATCGCCCTCATCGACTCTGCCGACTACGACAAGTACACCACTGCTGTCGACGCCCTGGGATTCAAGTACATCTTCGACTATGCCGACCAGCAGGGCAAACCCGCCGTGGCCTCACTCAGCGAGGGCTATCCTCCCTACATCGACGAAGAGGACAGCCTCTATGCCGCCTTCCTCGATAGTCTGAGCGGCCCTGGCCACATCATCGTCGCCGCTGCCGGCAACGAAAGCACCTCAATAACCTACGCCGAGAAGCCGAGGGGAGTCGAGGCCGCCGGCGCATTCCTGTCGGTCAGCAGGGACGTGGCTTTGTATCGCATCAAGACCAGCGGCAGCCTGGACATCTCAGTCTATGCCTACGCCCAAGGCCAGGAGCCGTCCGACACGCTGCACTACCCCGCAGCTGCCATTCCCGTCGACTCAGTGAGAACCGACACGCTGTTCCTGCGGGGCGACACCTGCACCATCATGATAGAAAGTTACCCCACGGCCCTCACGTCGAGCGCAGAACCCGACTCCTGCTACATCATCTACTTCCTGGCCAACAAGAACCTCACCGAACTGCCTCCACTCGCCATAGTCATGGAGGGTGCTGAAGCCCGAGGCGAACTCTACGGCAGCTCCAGCTACGGACTGGCCAACCGCAGCACCGACAGCCGATGGAATGCTGCCACGTCGGGCCACAACGTGCATGCGCCCGCCTGCTTCCCGTCGGTCATCTGCGTGGGGTCCACCGCCCACCGATTAGGCTTCACCAACTACAAGGGACAGTACAAGGACTACTCCTACGGTCGCACACGGGGGCAGCTGAGTCCCTATTCCTCCATAGGCCCAGCCATGAACGGCCAAATGAAGCCTCAGATAACGGCTCCAGGCGACAACATCATATCCTCATACAGCAGTTTCTACATAGAAGCCAACCCCGATGCCAACGACATTAACTCCGACGTCGAGCACTTCGATTATCAGGGACGCACCTACGCCTGGAATGCCAACACAGGCACATCGATGGCCACGCCCGTCGTGGCTGGAGTCATAGCCCTGTGGCTGGAAGCCAAGCCCGACCTGACGCCGCAGGAGGTTATCGACGCTCTAAGCCACACCAGCCGCCACCCCGACAGCAGCCTCACCTACCCCAACAACCAGTACGGCTACGGCGAGATTGACGCCTACAGCGGACTACTCCACATCCTCGGTGCCTCCCGCATTGAGGGCGTCAGTCACCACCAGCCTCAGTCCCTCCATATCACCTTCAGCAACGGTCAGCTGCAGCTCACCTGTGACACCCCGCCTGCCGATCCCCTCCACGTCAGCATCTACAGCCTCAGCGGCACATTGCTACACGAGTCCGCCCTCCCCTCCTCTCTTAACTCTTACCTCATCCCTCTTACCTCCTACCGCTCTGGCCTCTACATTGTCCAGGTCACCAGTTCCGCCCCCCAATACGTAGGTTCGCAGGTAATAACAATTAAAACTAAACCATAATGAAAAAGACTATCAGACTATGGATGACAGCTGCCATTGTGTCTTATGGCCTGTCATG
>JAEEGL012987736.1_pt1 | contig 18365 bp, 12 predicted proteins | sample 9134231 | NCBI WGS metagenome assembly JAEEGL01 (sample SAMN16246548, study PRJNA631951) | gut metagenome | biome: gut microbiome; feature: rumen; material: fiber-attached | host: Bos | place: Iran: Karaj | collected 2018-10 | reverse complement strand
TTCGATCATTCGTCGTGGCGTCAAAGCAGCGCGGGCGTGTGCGAGATCGCGCAGGAGACCTGCGTCACCGTAACTTTTATGAAATTTTTCTCCCGGCTGTACCGGGAGACGGGGGACAACCGTTTTGCCGACGCCGTGGAGCTCTCGTTCTACAACGCGTACCTTGGCGCGCTCAATACAAAAAAGCAGACGGAATCCGGGCTCGCGGCGCTTTTGCCCGGGGCCAATGTCGGTTTCCTGCCTTTCGACAGCTACAGCCCGCTCACCGTGGGGCGGCGCGGCAAAAAGATCGGCGGGTTTATGGTCATGCCCGGCAACCATTATTATGGTTGCTGCGCGTGCATCGGGAGCCTGGGAGGCGCGGTGGCGGGATTGTCCGCGGTGCGCGCGGGGAAGGACGGTTTTGACCTCGTGCATTATTTTCCGGGCGAGCTGAAACTGACGCTTCGTGACGATACGCGCATCGGCGCCGTTATTAATACGGACTATCCGTTCGGCGGCAATATTGAGCTTGCTTTTACTGATATTGATGCGGCGGGCGCGGACAACGCGTTTTTCTCCGTTTCATTGCGTATCCCGTCTTGCGTCCGGAAGTACGGGCTGACACTTCCTGCTTCGGATTGCGCGGAAGACGCCTTTAGTGTGGACGAAAGTCGTGACGGTATCGTTAAAGTGACCGGACGGTTTAAACAGGGGGACAGACTACGCGTCAGTTTTGATCTGCGCACCGAGCTCGTTCGTCCGGTGCTTTACGGTACGGAAAAAGTCGGCGACGCGGAATTCGTGCAGGATCCCGCGGCCGAAGAGCGCATTTGCGTACGACGCGGCGTCGTGACAATGGCAGCCACTGCGGAAGGTGTTCCGGCCGGAACGGATCCGGTTTTCCCCGCAGATGCCTTTGAGCCGGATGCTTTAGCCGGAGCAAAATGGGAGATCTGCGGTGAACGGCTTCGCGGCACATTTACCGGCCGCGGCGGCAACACCGTTACGTTGACCGACTACGCGAGCACGGGCAAGGACTGGTCGGGCCCCGAATTCGGCGCCTGGTTCAGGATCGGCTGAGCGGTTTTTTCCGTATTGCCATCGACCCGGTGTTTGTGATAAAATCAGGCATAATAGTAATCACTCCCGAAAGGTTGATACTGATGGCACACAGATGGAATGATTTCGTCGACAAAGTGTACGGCTGCTGGCTGGGCAAATGCATCTGCGGCACGATCGGTGCCCCGTATGAAGGCTATAAAGGCAAAATGGACGTGGACTTTACGCCCGAACTGTTCGCGGAAATGCTGCCCAACGACGACCTGGATCTGCAGGTGCTGTGGCTGGATGTGATCGAACAGAACGGCCCCGATTTTACCTCGCTGGATCTGGCCAAGGCGTTTTATGAGAAATACCCGCCGTCGCCCGGTGAGTACGCGACATTCAAGAAAAACTTCGAACTCGGACTTAAACCGCCGTTTACCGGCAAATTCAACAATTCGTTTTATCACGAAGGTATGGGTTGTCCGATCCGCTCCGAGATCTGGGCGTGTCTGGCGCCGTGGAACCCGAAAATGGCGGCGGCACTGGCGGCTAAAGACGGCTGCCTCGATCACGACGGCGAATCCATCATCGCGGAACAGTATCTGGCGGCGATGGAGTCAATGGCGTTCAACGAGCGCATCTCCATCCGCGAACTGATAATCAAATCGCTTTCGTTTATTGACAACAACTCAAAATTTTACGCCTTTATCGGCAAAGTGCTGGAGTGGTGCGACAAGTACGCAGACATTGACGCCGTGTTCAGCCGCGTGCTCCGGGATTACGGTCACAGTGACTGCACCAATATGTTCCAGAATTTGTCCATAATCATCTCCGCGCTGCTGCTGGGCCGCGAGGACCTGACCACGACTACCATGATGGCGCTCAACTGCGGCTTCGACACTGACTGCACATGCGCCACCGTCGGCGCGCTGCTGGGCATCCGGCTCGGGGGCAACGCCATCCTGACCAAATACAGCATTCCGGACCAGACCTACAAGCTGGGGGCGACCATCACTCGCCGTTCGTACAGCGTGAAAGATCTGGCGGATGACGTTGCCAAAGCATCTGTGCTGTTCAGCAAAAAGAACAGCAAGTACGACATTAAAGATGTGCCGCAGGATCTGCCCACTTCGATACCGCCGAAACCGCGCTTCCCTGTAAAAGTGTCGTTTACTTACTCCGACGGCAAACCTTCGATCCGGCCGGGTGACGTAAAACAGATCAAGATCCGGCTGATCCCGGTGTACAACATGCGCGACGGCGGCACCGTATCGATCACAGCCCCCGAAGGCATCACCGTAAAGCCGCAGTCTCAGCACTTCAGATTCGGTCTTATGAAACCCGAACTGATATTTACTGTCAGCGCGGCCAAAGATATTCCGGTCCTGATGGAGAAAAATCTCTTGAAAGTGAACGTCACGCTCAAGAAAGGTGATACCCACGATTTCTATTTTGGTTTCGTAGGCGACCAGGTGTGGCGCGTATACGGACCGTTCTGGGAAAACAAGACATACGTGGCACCGCCTAAGGCGAAAGAGAGTTATTACGCCGGACTGGGCGGCGCTAAGACGGAAGACGACGCACTTACGATAATGCGGCAGTTCCACCTGAACATGAAAGCGGACTGGGAAAAGGAGTATCTCGAAGACCAGCTGCTGGGCGGCGCGGTTCTCCCGGACCGATTGTTGCAGGATCCCAAATATCAGGGGTTCCTGGCGTATATCACCGGCGACCGGTTCCGCTTTGAAGACTTCATGAGCAACTCGATGCCTTGCGTGGTGTATATGCTGCGGGATCTGTTCGTCCCGGAAGAAGTTGAAGCGTGCCTGCAGATCGGTCATTCCGACGCCTTCAAACTCTGGATAAACGGCGATCTGATCGCGTACAGCGACAATACCGAGCACTGGACGCCTGAAAACGTGCATCGCAAGCACATAAAATTGAAGCGGGGTAACAATCGCATCGTGCTCAAACTGGCGCGTACTTCAGGCACAACGGACTTCAGCATTATGTTCACCAAGTCCGGACCTTGCACTTCGCATTTTACCGAATTCGGCAGCAGCTGCGGGATCTGAATCGCGTGCAAAACAGTAAGTAACAATCAGACACTAACCGAAATAAAGGAGGCTATTATAATGGATATTAAGAAGATCGTTGCCGACGTAGTCAACAAGGTAAAGAACGACAAGGACATTGCCGCCAAATTCGCCAAAGATCCCGCTAAGACCGTCGAAGAAGTGGCAGGCGTCAAGCTGCCCGCAGATCAGCTCAAAAACGTTACCGATCAGGTCACAAAATCGCTGGCCGGCGGGAGCGGTATTTCCGGACTGGCAGGCAAAGTAAAGGGTTTATTCGGCTGATATAATGGACAGTACTTCAGATGACGGAGGCCCGGCGGGGCCTCGTACGATACAAATACTATCAAAAACGGAACATAGCGGAGCGAGGTGCGGATAATGGTTGAAACGATCATTATTGTGTTTTGTCTGCTGTGTTCCGCCTTTTTTTCCGCGTCCGAGACCGCGTATTCCGCGTTGAACCGCAACCGGCTTCGGCTCATGGCCGAAAAAGGCAGTCGCCGCGCGGCGCTGGCGGTCAAACTGTCGGACGATTACGACAGCCTGATCTCCGGCATTCTGGTGGGTAACAACCTGGTGAATATTGCCCTCGCGTCCGCCGGCACGGTGCTGTTCGTGCGCTGGCTGGGGACCGGAGCGGGCCCGTCCGTATCCACCGCGGCGGTAACGCTTATTGTCCTGATCTTCGGCGAGATAACGCCCAAAAGCATCGCCAAAGATCATCCGGAAAAGTTTGCTGTCTTCGCGGCGCCTATGCTCAGAGCGCTTTGCGTGATACTTAAGCCGGTCAATTTCCTGTTCTCCAAATGGAAAAAACTCATCGGCAAACTGTTCGGCGGGAGGGACAACAAAAACGTCACCCAGGAAGAGCTGCTGCTGATGCTGGAGGAAGTGGAGAAGGAGGGAACAATTGACCGCTCCGAAGGCGAACTGCTGGTCAAAGCCGTGGAGTTTGCGGATTCTACCGTGGGGGAGATATTGACCCACCGCACCGATATGGAAGCCGTAGGCAGCGACTGGGAACCGGAGCGGATAGCAGCCGTATTCACCGAGAGCGGATTGTCGCGGCTGCCGGTGTACGAGGGCGACCTGGACCACATCGTGGGCGTACTGAACCGCAAAGATTTCTTCACCTCGGAAGGTATTTCAAAAACACCGGTAAACGAGCTCCGGAAGCCGCCGGTGTTTGCGGAGAGTGGTGAAAAACTCGGCGAAGTGCTGAAACTGATGAAAAAGCAGCAGACGCATCTGTGCATCGTTGTGGACGAATACGGCGGCACTTCGGGACTGGTCACGATGGAAGATATCCTGGAGGAACTGGTGGGCGAGATCTGGGACGAGCACGACGAAGTGACCGAAGAAATCAAAACCGAGAGCGACAGCGTGTGGACCGCGAACGGTCTTACGAAACTTGAGGATTTTGCCGAACGCTTCGGTCTGGAGATCAGTTCGGAAAACGTTTCGCTGGGCGGCTGGATCATGGAAATGCTGGGTCGCGTACCGGAAGTGGGCGACTCGTTCGAATACGGCGATTATCTGATCCGGGTCACGGAGACGGACGGTCACCGGGCGGCGGAATGCCGTATAGAACGCATTCGCTGACAATGCTTTTTTTCTTGCATTTTCAGTATATTGTGGTACAATACAAATACAAATCATTTTTGGAGGTTTGGCTATGAAAACTAAAGCGGTAAGAATGTACGGCAAGGAAGATCTGAGACTCGAAGAGTTCGAACTTCCGGCCATTAAGGATGATGAGATACTTGCCCATATTATTTCGGACAGCGTCTGCATGTCTACGTTTAAAGCAGCGGAGCAGGGCACTGCGCACAAGCGCGTGCCGGACGATATTGCCGAGAATCCGGTAATCGTCGGTCATGAATTCTGCGGCGAGATCGTGGAAGTGGGTAAGAAATGGGCGGACAAATTCAAGCCCGGCCAGAAATTCTCCATTCAGCCCGCGCTCAACTATAAAGGCTCTCTGGCGGCTCCCGGTTATTCTTACAGATACATCGGCGGCGACGCTACATACGTGGTGATCCCCAACGAAGTCATGCAGATGAACTGCCTGCTGAACTATACCGGCGAGGCGTTCTTCTACGGCAGCGTGGCGGAACCGATGTCCTGCATCGTAGGTACGTACCACGCCATGTACCACACCACCAACGGCAAATACACGCATAAAATGGGCATCGTGAAGGGCGGCAACATGGCCATCCTCGCGGGCGTGGGCCCCATGGGCATCGGCGCCATTGACTACGCGATGCACTGCGACCGCCGTCCGGGACTGCTCGTTGTCACCGATATCGATCAGGCGAGACTTGACCGCGCCGCTTCCATCTACACCGTGGAAGAAGCCGCGAAGAACGGCGTTAAACTCGTCTACGTCAACACCGCCACTACCCCCGATGCCGAAGCGTACATCATGGGTCTCACCGGCGGCAAAGGCTTCGACGACGTCATGGTGTTCGCGCCGGTACGTCCCGTCGTGGAAATGGGCGACAGACTGCTCGGCCGCGACGGCTGCCTCAACTTCTTCGCCGGCCCGAAATCCGCGCCGTTCATGGCGGAGTTCAACTTCTACAACGTGCATTACGGCTCCACTCACGTGGTGGGCACCAGCGGCGGCAACACTAAAGACATGATTGAATCCCTCGAGATGATGAGCGACGGCCGCCTGAATACGGCGTCAATGATCACACATATCGGCGGGCTCAACGCGGTGGTCGATACCGTGCTCAACCTGCCCAAGATCCCCGGCGGGAAGAAACTGATCTATACGAATATCGATCTGCCGCTCACCGCGATCTCCGATTTTGCGGAACTGGGCAAGAAGAACAAACTCTTCAAGAAACTGGACGAGATCTGCGCGCGCCACAACTATCTGTGGAACGCCGAGGCAGAGAAATACCTGCTCGCACACGCAAAAGCGATCTGACAGGAGGGTGACAGATGGAAATATTAGCATTTGATTACGGCGCCAGCAGCGGCAGAGCGATACTGGGCAAATTCGACGGCAGTAAACTGTCTCTCGAAGAAATGCACCGCTTCTCCAGCGATCCGGTAATGATGCGCGACACATTTACGTGGGACTTTCTGAGACTGTTCCACGAGATGAAGACGGGCATCCTTAAAACGTACAACGCGGGACACAAGCAGCTGGCCGGCATGGGCGTGGATACGTGGGGCGTTGACTTCGGCCTGCTTTCCAAAAAAGGCGCGCTGCTGGGCAACCCGGTACACTACCGCGACACCCGTACCGACGGCATGATCGAAGCGGCCACGGCAGTCGTTCCTGCCCGGGAGATATACGGCTACACCGGCATTCAGTTCATGAAATTCAACACGCTGTTCCAGCTGCTGGCAATGGCAAAAAATGATGATCCGCTGCTGGAAGCCGCCGATACGCTGCTGTTCGTGCCGGATCTGTTCAACTACTTCCTGACCGGGGAGAAATATTGCGAGTACACGATCACCAGTACTTCGATGATGTATGATCCCGTGGCGGGGAACTGGGCATACGATCTGCTCAGAAAGCTGGATAAACGTATTGACCCCCGCATCCTGCCTGAGGTCATTCCCGCCGGCACGAAGCTGGGCAACATCAGCGACGCTATCTGTTCTGAACTTGGCATCACCACGATGCCGGTCATTGCCGTCGCGGAGCACGATACCGGTTCGGCGGTCGTATCCGTACCGTTTACGGACAAAAAAGCCGCGTATCTCAGTTCCGGCACCTGGTCACTGCTGGGCGTGGAGCTTGACAAGCCGGTTATTAACGACGCAACGTTTAATCTCAACTACACCAACGAAGGCGGCTTCGGCAAATCGGTGCGGCTGCTCAAGAATATCATGGGTCTCTGGATCAACCAGGAGTGCCGCAGATACTGGCAGAAACGCGGAGAGAACGTTTCCTTCGATGAACTGGAGCAGAGCGCCCGGGAAGCCAAACCCTTCGCATCTCTTATCGATGTGGACGCGCCGGACTTCTTCGAACCGTACAATATGCCGGTCAAGGTGCAGAACTACTGCGCCCGTACCGGACAGAAAGTACCGGAGACCAAAGGCGAGATCGTACGCTGCGTGATGGAGAGCCTGGCGCTGAAATACCGGCAGGCGATCGAGGGTCTGGAGCAGATAATCGGATACAAGATCCCTGCGCTGCATATCGTGGGCGGCGGCTGCAAAGAGAAGACGCTGTGCGGCTTCACGGCCAGCGCGATCAACCGCCCCGTATACGCCGGTCCCATCGAAGCTACCGCCATCGGCAACCTTTCCACTCAGCTCATCTCGCTGGGTGAAGTCGGTTCGCTGGATCAGGCGCGCGAAGTTGTCCGCAATTCCTTCCCGATCGTTGAATACCTGCCCGAGAATCCGGGTGACTGGGAACTCGCGTATGAGAAACTGCTGGCGCTGCAGAAGTAAGCAAAGAAGATTTTACAGTATTCTTATGTAAAATTTTCCCGTAGATATTGAATTGTAAAAAACAGAATGGTATAATTAAAAAAAATCGAGGGAGGAAAGAATCCACGATGAATAAAACAACCAAAACCAAAAGATCACTTATCGTGCGGATCGGCGTGCTGGTATTCGTATTGTCCATCGTCGTCGGACTTATCGGCTGTAAGAAAGCCCCCGTCCAGACCGGCGAAGTCGATCAGAATAAGACGGTAGAAGATCTTGAAATCAAAGGCCAGATACTGTTCACGGTAAACAACGAGAGCGGCAAAGCCGAAGAAGCTATGGCGCCCAAAGCGGTCGTTCAAAAGTTCATGCAGGTCTATCCCGGCACGAAAGTTAATTATGAGGAAAGCAACAGAACAACGTATCCTACCCGTATCGCCTCCGGTGATATCGGCGACGTGTTCTGGTGCGACGCCAACGACGCAAACAACTACATGCACAACCACAACGCGCTGATGCCTCTTGACTCTTACATCAAGCCTCTGAATATCGACTTGGGCAATGTATATTCCGGCGCGCTCGAATGCGGCAAGATCGACGGTCGCCTTTATATGGTGCCCCGTAAGATCGGCGAGCAGGCTCTGATCTACAACAAAGATATTATGCAGGAAGCCGGTATCGTTGATTTTGATGATTCTGTTGCTACCCCCTGGGAAGACTTCAAACAGATCTGCCGGCAGATCACTATCAAAGAAGATGACGGCACCATCACCCGCTGCGGCGCTGCTCTGAAAGTATGGTGGCACAACACCTGGCAGATGTTCTTCCGCGGTTTCGGCGGTAAATGGATCGATAACAAAAATCATAAAATCTCGATCGTTGACAGCACCGAAGTTATGGAAGGCGTTAACGAACTGATCAACGGTATATTGGAAGGCTGGCTCTATCCCGAGGATATGGCCGGTCAGGTAAGCAACGCGCTTAAGTATAAGATCTCTGATGGCGACGGCGACATTAAAGACGTCTGCTTCAAGACCTATGGCGCTATGACCTGGCTTACCAGACTCGGTACCGCGTATGATCAGCTGAAGATCGACTGGGATTTCTGCCCGTTCCCGGCATTCCCGACCCACAACGTTTCCACCGGTGCTACGGGTTATGTGGTCTACAACCGCACCAAGAATCCTAATACCGCGGCCGCGTTCGCACTGTTCTTCCTTACCGAAGACGGTCAGCGCGCGTACCACAGCCAGACCGGCGGCAACGTTCCGCTGCTCAAATCTCTTGCTGAAGACGACTTCTGGCACGGCGTAGGCACCAACTGGGAAGATAAGAATTTTGACGTGTTCGTAATGTACACCGATTGCACTCAGCCGGCTTCCGTAATCACTCAGGCGCCGCAGGAGATTGCTGATATCTTCAGCAACGACGCGATGATCCAAGTCATTGCTTCGGTCGTCAACGGTAAGGCTACCGCAGAAGACGCATTCGGCAAGCTGCAGACAAAGGCCAACGAAAAGTGGGCGCTGATAGCTGACTGATATTCCGATCGGCCGGCAGGCTGAATAACCGATGAATGATCCCGGCGCAGGTCACTGTTCCGGGATCTTCTTAGTTCTCTTTGGTGTTCTAAGTCTGCCCCCGGCGGTATTGAATAAGCGGCGTCGATATGATACAATACAGACGGAAAGAGACTGAGCATCAGCGTTGATCCGGTCGGGAAAGAGGTGCATTCCTTACTAATGAGCGAAATGTTTTTACATAAATGTCCTAACTGCAACGCCACACTGGAGTTCAATATCGAGACCGGCATGGTAGTGTGCGGCTATTGCGGCAGCAGATTTAACGTCAACGATCTGCTGACCGAAGCCGGTCAGACAGCTAACAATGCCGCTGACGCTGCCAATGCTTCCGCCGGCTCAGGCGCTGCGGCCGAAGACAAGATCAAAGAATTTGACTGGGGCAAATATAAAGAGCGGCTCACGCGCGAAGAACTGGCGGGGGAAAGATCGTATCTGTGTCAGACCTGCGGCGCGGAAGTGATTCTCGGCGCTACGGTCGCTTCCGCCAAATGTCCGTACTGCGACAATAATCTTATTCTGCTGGACAATGTCACCGCCTCGCTGCGGCCAAACGCCATCATACCGTTTAAGATACTGCCCGGTCAGTTGTCCACCAGCGTGAAGAAGTTTTATCAGAACCGCAAGCTCTTGCCGTTCCACTTTTTTGATGAGAATAAAATGAACGCGGTACGCGGCCTGTATGTACCTTTCTGGCTGTATAATTGCCACCTGAACGGCGGAATGACACTGAAAGGCTCCACTGCCCGTTCTTACATTTCCGGTGATTACCGGATCACTGAGACTACCCATTATGAGCTGGATCGCGACGCACAGATGTCCTTCGAGCGTATACCCGTAGACGCCAGCCTGAAGATGCCGGACGAACTGATGGATTCGCTGGAACCTTTTGATTATTCCGATCTGACCGAGTTCAACAGCGGCTATCTGACCGGTTTTATTTCTGAGCGTTTCGATTCGGATCCGGACGAGAATCTGCCTCGCGTCACCGAACGGGTCAACAACAGTCTGCTGGAGATCATGAAAGGCACCTGCTCGCAGTATTCGAATGTTAGTGTTGCGGACAACCGCATGCAAATGGACGATTCTTCCGTCAAATACGTGATGCTGCCGATCTATTTGTTTGACTGCACATATGCCGGCAAAACTTACCACTACGCAGCCAACGGCCAGACCGGCAAAGTCATCGGCGAACTGCCGGTCAGCAAGGGTAAAAAGTGGTTGTACTTCGGGATCCCGTTCCTGATCCTTGCCGCGATCGCCGCGTTTATTCTTTACTGGTTGATGGGGTGATGGGTATGAAGCGGAACGTTAGTTTTTTATTTATAACCTTCGGCGCATTACTGATCTCCATGATCTGCCTGCTGTCATTGCTGGTGATACCTGCGTTTGCGGAAGCTGAAGACGACAGCATGCCCGACTGGTACGATCCGGATTTTTCGGATTCGGACGTTTATCATAACGATCCCTCCGAGCCGCGGATCGTGGACAACGCCGGCGTATTCAGCAGTGCGGAATACGAACGCCTCAGCAAACAGCTGGCTAAAATGCGGCAGGAACTGGGCATGGATTTTGTTGTACTCACGGACAATTCATATCACGGCATGGGATACATCAAATACGCAACTGATTTTTATGATATGAACGGCTACGGCCTGGGTGATGACTACAGCGGTATCATATTCTTCCTGTGTTTTGAGCCGGGCGACCGCGGCTTTGAGGCGTACGGTACAGGCAGAGCGGAAAAATACATGACCGAGAAAAACGTCGATAGGATGTCGGAAAAGGTACTTGATTACTTTGTTAACGGCGACTATGCCACCGGCGTTGAAAAGTATTTTGACCAGGTCAACACGCTGATCAAGAAAGGCCGGCTTCCGCTCTCGGGAGCGCAAATTGCCACGCTTATAATAATTCCTTCGTTGATTGGATTGATCGGCGGCGGTATTTCACTTGCCTCTGCCAGCGCTTCAATGAAGACTGTTACGAAGGCAACTACTGCCGCGGAATACCTTAATCCGATATCTTTCGTTGTCAACAGTTCCGACGACCGAATGCTCAATACTGATATTTCACGAACATTCATCAGCAGTTCATCAAGTTCGGGCGGCAGGTCCGGCGGATCGTCGTACCACAGCGGCTACCATTCTTCCGGCGGCCATAGCTTCAGCGGCGGCGGCAGACGGTTCTGAACCGCGCTCCGGTTAATAACAAAAAACAGGCCGGCGCGTTATTGCAGCCGGCCTTTATTATGAGTTGATCCAAGTAGCGATATCGCGCCGGATCACTCGTAATCTACGCTATATTCCAGTACGTTTTTGACCGTCTCGCCGTCGATCTGGAGGGGCGACGGTTCGTTGAATCTGACTTTGATGTGGTGCCCGGTGAATACGGCTACCTGCTTGGTGTGCTTCACATGTTCGCCTTTGAAGATGGAAGGGAATATCATCAGCGTGCCCAGGCGGCTGCGGCCGTGCATTATCACCAGCGAAACGGTCCGGGCTTCGGACAGGCGCTGTTGCTCCGGCGCCGCGTTCATGCCGCCGCCGTAGAAGCGGCCGAACATCGTCGGTGCGATCCAGACGTTTTTGAACGTGTGTTTTTCACCGTCAACTTCCACTTCCGCCGTTTTGGACTTGAATTTGAACAGGAGGCCGTTGATGGCGATGGAGGTGTAATTGACCGGCTTGTCGCTTTTGGCCTTTTGCTCATCGCCGACTTCGCAGCAGTAGCCGTCGATGCCGAAACCGATGCCGTCGATGAATTTGCGGGTTTTGCCGTTGATCGTCACTGTAGGCAGGCTGACCAGGTATTTGCTGATCTCGATCGGACCGTCTTTGGCCTCCCAGCCGATGTCCCGGGCGAAATCATTGCCCGTGCCGGCGGGGTAGTAGTACAGCTCGCGCGTTGACACCAGGCTGCCGGCTTCGTTGACAAACCGGTTCAGAGTGCCGTCGCCGCCGCACAGTACGAGTTTGACGTCCCCGGCCAGCCCGGCATAAAATGATTCGTACGGCGCCGCGGTAGTGATATCTACCATTTCCACTTCGCCCTGCGCTTCCAGCAGCGCCTTCAGCGTTTGCGCCGCTCCGGACAATTCTATTTTGCCCTGACCGGCGGCCGCGCCGGACAATTTGTTGTAAAGCACTACATACTTTTCCATTTAGCCAGATCTCCTTTATTCAAATGTGGGCGGGGTCGTCATTGTCCCCGAACTTGGTCTCGTGAGTGTTCATCAGCTGGTCGAAACTGATGCCGTACGTGCGGGCAATATCCAGTGCGAAACTCTTGCCCTGCGGCGGCAGCGGCAATATCAGATATGTACGTTTGGCGCCCGCGTATTTCTTGCGGCCTTCGTCGGTAAGCACTTCCATTTCGGTGTTTTCATCTACGCCCGCTACCATGCTGACCAGATCGCTGAGCGCAGGCTCTTTGTTGAGTTCCGGAATATTTTCGGCCAGTTCGTGGATATGTGTGGCGAACACGCAGCGCGCGCCGACTTTGCGCAGGTATTTCATGATCTCTTCGGCGATGAACAGGCATTCCTGATGGCTCGTGCTGGAGAGCGATTCGTTCATCAGGATCATGCTGTATTTGGTCAGACGGGGCAGGATCTGCTCTAATCTTATGCACTCTTCGCCCAGACGGCCTTCGCTGATGGAGTTCTTTTCCAGTTCGGGGAAGTGAGTGTAGATGTTGTCAACAGGACTGATCCGTCCTTCGGAGCCCGGGATCGCGAAACCGGCCTGGAACAGCAGCTGCGTGATGCCCACCGCGCGGGTGAACGTGGTCTTGCCGCCCTGGTTGGCGCCGGTCAGAATAAATATGCGGCCCATTTTGTCCGACATTTCCGCGTTGTTCGTGACGACTACGCTGGACAGTTCGGTGAGGCCGATATCGCTCTGGATGCGGATCGCGAAGCTGGCGTCGTAAATATCTTTGACGTAAAACACGCGCTCGTCTTTCGGAGCGGGCGTAGGGAAGCAGACGGGCAAGCCGGTCTTCATCAGGTTGCGAGCCAGGCGGCTGCCGCCGATGAAATAGTAAACCTCCGGGATCAGGTCGAACAGGAACTGCGTTTCGATGTATTCGAAGCGGCCCAGGACCGTAGCCAGATGCCGGAACGTGTCGCCCATTACGCTCTCCAGGTCGCGCATGATGGCGATATCGAGCGTGTTGGCGCGGTTGTCCTTAAGTATCGAGTAGAATGAACCCAGACCGAAATATGTTTCATCGTTACGATTCCTGCCCAGGATCGAAGTGACCAGCGCCTTGTTCTTAAACGGCTTGGGCTCGATGGAGAGCAGCACCGCTTCTACGGGGCGAAGTTCGTTGTCCAGATTCACGCCCAGCGTGACGGAAGACATCGTCTGTATTTTTTCGGAGAGCTTGGGCAGCTCGCCGCGCAGATCTTTGAAATTCTGGCTGTCGTAGATCCCGCTGATCATTTCCCGCAGCCGCCGAACGCCTGAAGAAAGGAAGTCCCGGTCGGGGGAGCAGAACAGCGAATGCAGCACATCAACACACTGCATATACACTTCCAGCATCTCGATGCGCCAGGCGATGCGGCGCATGTCGTCGTCATGGGAGATATTGGCTTTCTCCATTTTGCGCAGCGTGTTGGTAAGGGGCAGCAGCGTGGTGTCGAAAGATTCTTCCAGTTCGGGGTAGTCCATGAAGTCCTGCAGGATGTCCTGCCGGTATTTGATGACCTCCGCGTCGGGGACCATATCCAGCATGCGCGCGCGGATATAGCCGCGGCTGTCGTTGCGGATCTGCATGCCGTCCAGGATCATGTCCATGTTCATATCCCGCTCCAGCAGTTCCTGATTGAACAGCTTGCGGCGGCCGCTTTTGACCTCGTGTTCGGTGTTGCGTCCGCGTTCGTAGTCCGGCCACAACAGACTGAATGCAAACTTCTCGTCCATAAGCATTCCTCGTTTCATTTTTAATAGGTCAATTATATCATTACCGGCGGCAAATATCAAATATACTTAAGTTGGCAATAGATACGCTCGAGTTGACGAAAACGCAAAAATGAATTATAATGTTGACATCATGAGAACTGATTCGGAATTTGCCAAAGAATACCTTTCCGGGTACTGCCGGGACGCGTATGAATATCTGGGAAGCAGACCGGCGGCGGATGCGGACGGCAGGGCGTGCTTTGCTGTATGGGCGCCGAACGCGGTGTCTGTACGCGTCGTGGGCGAGTTTAACGGATGGGGCAGCGGCAGTTGCCCGGGCGACGAGCTGCGGAAAGATGAGAATGGGTTTTACCGGACCGAATTGACCGGCCTGCACGAAGGCACACTGTATAAATACCGCATTACCGGCGCCGACGGAAGCATCGTATACAAGAATGATCCGTTCTGTTACCGGTCCGAATACCGGCCGGGCACCGCGTCGGTATTGACCGCGCTGCCGGATTATGAATGGAATGATGCCGGATGGCTGGAAAAACGTGCCAACACTGATATTTCTTCCGCACCTGTCAATATTTACGAACTGCACGCCGGCTCCTGGCGCCGCGGCCGGATACCGGGTATTGATTACGACAACAACTGGCAGGAAGCCGAACGCCGCCGCGCGGAAGAACCGTTCCTGAATTACCGGGAACTGGCGGACGAACTTGCCGCATACCTGGGCGAACTTAACTATACACACGTAGAATTGATGCCGGTATGCGAACACCCGCTGGACGGGTCATGGGGATATCAGACCGGGAACTATTATTCGTTGACTTCGCGTTATGGGACGCCGGCGGATTTCATGTATTTTGTTGACCGGCTGCACGCCGCGGGGATCGGTGTGATCATCGACTGGGTGCCCGGTCATTTCTGCAAAGACGAATCGTGGCTGACGCGGTTCGACGGCTCGTTCTTATACGAGTACGACGCGGAAAACAAGCGCGAAAATCCGCTCTGGGGTACCGCAAATTTTGATTTGGGCAAAGGCCACGTGAAGAGTTTTCTGATCTCCAACGCGCTGTACTGGATGAAGAAATACCACGTGGACGGACTGCGCGTGGACGCGGTGGCAAATATTATTTACTACGACTACAACTGTATGCACCGCGACCGGCCGGTCAACGCGTTCGGCGGCAACGACAATCCCGAAGGCATCGCGTTCCTGCGCGAGATGAACTCTGCCGTACATGCGGAAGTGCCGGGGGCAATAACGGTTGCGGAAGACTCCAGCACATACCCGGGCATCACTGCGCCGGTGTTTGCCGGCGGACTCGGCTTTGATCTGAAGTGGGATATGGGCTGGATGAACGATACGCTCAAATACCTGAGCGAACCGCCCGAGCGGCGCCGCTACATCCATAACAAATTATCGTTTTCAATGATGTACGCTCATACGGAACGATTCCTGCTGAGTGTTTCCCACGACGAAGCCGTACACGGCAAACGCACGCTGCTGGACAAAATGTACGGGCCGCTGCCGGATAAATTCCTGCAGCTCCGCTCGTTCCTGGTATATATGTTGACGCACCCGGGCAAAAAACTGCTGTTCATGGGCAGCGAGTTCGGGCAGATCATGGAATGGCGCTATTATGAGGCGCTGGAGTGGAAGATGCTGCTGTATCCGCCTCACGGCCGGTTAAAAGAGTTTACCGCGGCGCTGAATAAGTTTTATCTTAGCGAACCGGCGCTGTACGCGGGGGACTACCGCGACAGCGGTTTTTACTGGATCGACGCGGACGATGCGGAACGAAGCGTGTATTCTTATGTGCGCGCTGTGCCCGGAAACGACCGTGACTTCCTGCTGATCGTGCTGAACTTTTCACAAAACGATTACCGTGACTTTTGCCTTGGCGTGCCGCGGTTCTGCGATTACCGCACGGTGTTCACCTCGTTTGACACCAGCACGGAGAGCGCTCGACAGTTCAGGCCGTTGCCCTCCGGGCGTTCGGGGCAGCCGTTTCACGTAAAACTGGAATTGCCCGCGTACGGCGCGGTGATACTAAAACCGTTTTTCAGCTATTGAGAGCTGACAAAAGATAAACCGGCTGCGCGAGACCGTGCGGCATAAATACTCAAAAGGAGTGACCGGACAATGATCCACAAAAACATGGTAGCGCTGATCCTGGCAGGCGGCCAGGGCAGCAGACTGGGGGCAATGACCCGCCAGGTCGCCAAACCCGCGGTACCGTTCGGCGGCAAATACCGCATCATCGATTTCGCGCTCAGCAACTGTTCCAACTCGGGCATCGATACCGTGGGCATATTGACGCAGTACAAGCCGCAGCAATTGTCCTCCCATATCGGTATCGGCACGCCCTGGGATCTGGACCGGGTGCACGGCGGAGTGGCGATATTGCCCCCGTACATGAGCGAAGCGGGCGGCGACTGGTACAGCGGCACCGCTAACGCCGTATATCAGAACCTGGGCTTCCTGGATCAGTTCGATCCGTCGTACGTGCTGATTTTGTCCGGCGACCACATATACAAAATGGATTACCGCAAGATGCTGGATGCGCATATTGCCGCCGGCGCGGACGCCACCATTGCCGTGATCGACGTGCCATTGGAGGAGGCCTCGCGCTTCGGTATAATGAACACCGACGGCACCGGCCGGATCACAAGTTTCGACGAGAAACCCGCTCAGCCCAAGAGCACGCTGGCTTCGATGGGAATATATATCTTCTCCTACGCTAACCTGAAAAAGCATCTGCAGGACGACGCGCTGGATCCGGATTCTGACAACGATTTCGGCAAGAACATCATACCCGCGATGCTGGCGGCAGGTGAGAACCTGCAGGCGTACCGCTTTGAGGGCTACTGGAAAGACGTGGGGACCGTGCAGAGCTTTTGGGAAGCCAACATGGACCTCCTCAAGGCGGACAACGAAGTCAAACTCTTCCAAAATGACTGGAAACTCTACACTGAGACAGCTTCGATCCCGTCACAGTACATCGGCGCGGACGCCAAGCTCACGGATAGCCTGATCTCCGAAGGCTGTGTGATACTGGGCGAGGTAGAACATTCGGTCATTTTCCCGGGCGTGAAGATCGGCCGCAACGTGCGCGTGGTGGACTCGATCATCATGGAAGATTGCGTGCTGGAGGACAACGTTATCGTCAACAAGAGCATCCTGCTCACCGGCGTCACGGTGAAGGCCAACAACGTGGTGGGCAACGGCGCGGATATTGCCGTTATCGACGAGGGCCGCGTGCTGTCCGGCAGCGGTTTTGTGAACTGAGGTGACTACCATGAGAGATTATATGGCAATTCTGAATCTGGCGGAAAACGAGAATGACATCCGGGCATTGACCACGAACCGGCCCATAGCGTCCATACCCATCGGCAGCCGCTACAGAGTGGTGGACTTCATGTTGTCCAACCTGGTCAACGCGGGCGTACGCAACGTGGGCGTGTTCACCGAGAGCAACTCCCGCTCCCTCGCGGACCATCTGGGCACCGGCAAGCCCTGGGATCTGAACCGCAAGATCGACGGACTGTTCCTGTTCAACCACGGCCTCTGCAACCTGATGTACACCGATTCGAAGCTGATCAAGAACAACATGGAATATATCTACCGCAGCAAAAGTAAAGACGTGATCCTGAGTTCTTCGTACATGGTGTGCAATATGGATCTGGCCGCTGTGGCCGAAGCCCACGAAGCCTCCGGCGCGGATATCACCGTGGTGTATACGCACACAGATAAAGCAGACACAGATTTTTCCAACTGCTTTACGCTCAAGATAGATCCCGCCACCGGTGAGATCACGGGTGCAGGCAAAAACATCGCGGTTGGCAAAGATGCGGATATCTGCATGGAGATATTCCTGATGAAAAAAGAGCGGCTCACGGATTTCATATACAAGAGCACTTCGCTTAATTCCGTGGGCAGCTTCTACAACTTGATATTCGATCAGCTGGGTGTGCTTAAATTCAACGCATACCGCTTCGAGGGCTACGTGTCCTGCATCAATACCGTGTCTTCGTACTTCAAAAGCAACATGGACATGCTGGATCTCGACGTCAGTTCAGAGTTGTTCCGCAATTCGGACCGTCCGATATTCACGAAGATCAAGGACGAGCCGCCGACGCTGTACGTAAAAGGCTGCAAAGTGGGGAACTCGCTGATCGCGGACGGCTGCCGAATCGAAGGCACCGTGACCGATTCGCTGCTGGGCCGGTACGTGGACGTGGAAGAAGGCGCCGTAGTAGAGAACAGTATTATCCTGCAGAATGTGCGCATACATAAAAACGCGCGGCTGTCGCATGTTATTATTGACAAAAACGTCGATATAGACGAAAATACAGTG
>JAEEGL011894926.1_pt1 | contig 18365 bp, 10 predicted proteins | sample 9134231 | NCBI WGS metagenome assembly JAEEGL01 (sample SAMN16246548, study PRJNA631951) | gut metagenome | biome: gut microbiome; feature: rumen; material: fiber-attached | host: Bos | place: Iran: Karaj | collected 2018-10 | reverse complement strand
TACAGGATCATTTACGACATAAGCAAACCAGTTAGAACCGTCTCTTATCGGATCAACAGTGGTAAATCTTGCGCTTACAGGGCTGTAATCGCGGAAACCGTAATCATAAAGACCTGTACCAACATCATAGACTTTGCCACAATAGCCAAAGCCAATGTCAGTTTCAAGATTACCCAAATACGGAGAACCGAAAACATCATAGCTGTAATCTGCCTGGACTGTGCCGTATTTATCTGTAACACTACGCACTGAACCAAGAATGTCAGAGCCGAAGTAACTTGCATTACCATCGGCAGACATTGCAACCGGCTCACCGTAGCTGTACAACACATATTCGTTGTTCGGTCTGCTACGTGTTTTAGTTGTACTTGTTGATGTACTTGAGCTGCTGCCTGATTCCGGTATTGGTACAAGCGGATTATCGTCTATGTAACGGTAACGTGTGCCAATATCAGTACCAAGTTCATTGCGACCACTCGGAGATGTCCCAGAATGGGTAACAGATGTTGCAGATTGTCGGTTCGGAGTACGGTATTTCTGCTCAGGCAAAGCCATAGGGTAACTTCCCTGTAATACAGATTTGCCTATTACATCAAAAGAGAAGCCGTCATACAGATTTCTTGTATAATCACCCAGATACTGCTTTGTTTCAACACGTCTTCCGAAAGCGTCGTATGAATATTCTGTAAAGTTTCTTGTATTAAGAACAGAATCCTGTACATCACTGAAACTCATTCTGTCCTGAGCATTGTACGTATAGTCTTTGCGGTATCTTGCGGCACTTTCGCGCAACAAATTACCGTTTTTGTCGTAAGTGTATTTTACGCTTTCTGACTTGCCCAGCTCACCGCTTTCAACAAGCCTGTTTTCCTTGTCGTAACTATATGCGACAGTTCCCCAGGCAGTTGTCTTGCTTGTTCTGTTTCCGTTGGCATCATAGGTATAGCTTTCTTTCCAAACCACCTGATTAACCGTAATTGCGTTGCCCCTTGCACGCGCAAGGTTTTCAGCGGCATTACGCAGTTTTATCATCTCTGATGAAGAAAGGAAGTAATTCTCAGCGTTACCCTGTGACGGCAAAAAGTACAAACCCTGTTTGTCAGCTTCCTTTCTAGCGGTTTCCTTTATGTCCTCGTTAAAGGGATAGTAAACCGCCTGGAGGCGGCTCTGGTTGTCATATTTGTAGATTGTAACAAAGCCTTTATCGCTGACAGTATGAGATCTTCTTCCCTGTTTATCATAAACGTAGGCTTCGCCTGACAAAAGATTACCGTTTTTTGCGTACTGCGCGATACTTACGGTTCTTCCAGCTTTATCATAGCGCGTCTTCTGTACGACACCGTTTGCAAAACGTCTTTCGACTTCACGTCCGCATTTGTCGTAAATATAAGACACCGCAAGATTCTGTTTTGTATCTTTTTGTGACAGGATTTCACCGTTTTTGCCGTAGCTGTAAAGTATTCGGCGTTTATCGCTTGAAAGAGATGACTTGCGACCGGCTTTGTCGTAAGTGTAGTTTACGGTTTCGCCTGTTTTTGTATCAGTTTGCTTAATCAGTTTTCCAGCTTTGTTATAAATATATGTAACCGTTCCTGATTCATTTGTCGCACTGATGATGTTGCCGCTCTCGTCATAGACAATAACAGATTCAGTTCCGTCTGCATATTGAGTACGCTTAATTCTTGTCTTTGAATCATAAGAAACAGCGGTCATGTTACTCTCAAAGTCTTTTTTAGCTTTTAATTCACTGTTTTCATTGTAAGTGTAGTTCTGAACGCCGTCAAGACGGTTTTTCTCAGATCCGAGTCTGCCAAACTCATCATAGCTGTATACATAATCGGAGCCTTTGCCGTCAGTAAATGTAACAGTGCGACCTTTAGCCGAGTAGCTGTAACGCTCAGTAACTTCTCCGCCGGTCTTAACTTCTACGATACGTCCGAGCTTGTCATATCGGTATTCTTTATCAATGCCGGGGCGGGCTTTTTCCGCAATAAGCAGACCGTCACGGTTGTATGTGCCCTCAAAGAAAGTTCCTTCACCGTCTGTGGCTTTCGTTACCTGATACAATTCGTTGTATTCATAACTGCGGTATGTTCCGTCCGGGTAAGTGATTTTTTCAATACATCCAACGGCATTATAGTCATACTCTGTCTTTTCACCGTAGCCGTCGTAAAAGGCCTTTGTACGTCCTATGCTGTCGTATTCGTACTTGCGGCTGTTGCCCACGCCGTCGGTCACAATAACTACTTCGCCCCAAGCATTCAAGGTATATGTTGTCTGATAAAGACCTCCGGCTTTTACAATAACTTTTCGTCCGTTTTCCGAATATTCGTATTCAAGATACTGAGTGCAGTTTATTTTTGTAGGGCTTGAGCCTTCCCCAACAATAACAGATGTTACACGTCCGGCGTTGTCGTAAGTGTAGACAGTGGTAGCAGACGGGCTTTTCTCCTTTTTCAAAAGACATTGTTCGTCATATTCATAAGCTGTTACGTTTCCGAGCCTGTCAGTTACGCTTTTAACCGAGCCGTCGGGGTTATATACAACTTTAACCTGCTTTTTGTTTTCTTCACCCAAACTTGCAAGATTACCAGCTCTGTCGTAGCCGTATGTGTAAAGACCACCATGCGAAGATTCTTCCTTAACGGTGCGTCCGGCGGAACTCAACGAGCGGTGTGATTTCTCGTCAAGAGCATTCTTTACATCCGTTACCCTGTTCCATCTGTCATAGCTTACAACGGTTCTGTTACCTTCAGGGCTTATTGCGGTAAAATCCATACCGCTGGCTGTATTTGCGTACTCATATTTCTGTGTTATCGGTTGTGATGCAGCCTGACCGTATTTATCAGTTTTGGAACGTTTGACTGATTCAATGCGTCCTGCCGTATCATAAACATATTCGGTAATCCAACTGGCGTTCTCGTCGGTGCATGTTTCAGTCAAAGCTTTACCGGCTTTTGTGTATGTGTAGCTTACAACCGTTTCAAGATTTTCAAGGCTTGAACCCGCCTTTACCGCCGTTACTAAATGCCGCTTGTCGTATTCGTATGCAAAGATTCGCTTTTCGCCTGTTACCGTGTCAGTTTCTTCGATTCTCACCAAGTCTTTGCGTCCGTTAGTGGTGTAGACGCGCTCAAGACCAGCCGGTGTTTTTTCGGTTACGGTTTTCTGAGTGTATGAGTATGTGTATTTTTGACCTTCGCCGTCAACATATTCGGTTACACGGTTCTGGTCATCATAAGTCCATTTTTCGCTTACTGAGCCGGTACTCCTTTCAGTAAGATTTCCGCGTACATCATAAGAAAATACAGTATGTGAGCCGTTTTTATATATATCACTAATCAAACCTTTCGGGTTATATGCTGCGGATAAAACTTCAACACCGCCTTTTTTAACTGCGGTACAACTTCCTGTGCTGTTGTATGCAAATTCGGTAACAATACCGTCCCGGTCTTTATATGAGAGGCAGTTACCTTTTTCGTCATAAGTATACTTTTCTGTTGAACCGTCAGCATAACGCATTTCAAGCAAATCACCCGACGTATTATAGACATAATTTGTAGTTGAGCCGTTTACGGTCTTTGAGGTTGTGCGTCCTGCTGTATCATAGGTATAGGACACGGTTGTGCTGTCGGGATGATTTTCTTCTGTAATCCTGTGGTTTTCATCATAACTGTAGACAGTTTTTACGCCGTCATGGTCGGTGTAGGCTGTCTTTTTATTGGTTCTGTCGTAGTCAAAACGCTCCGCATATCCTTCCTCATTGACAGTCTGCGTAGTAAGGAGATTTCCGTCTGAGTCCATGAGCCCGTATTTGAATTCAACAAATGAGCCGTCGGACTTAACGAGCTTTACAAGATTTTTGTCGGAGTTGTATTCAAAGCGGCTTTCATCGCCGTCGGTATCTGTTACGGTTTCAAGAAGTTTTCCGTTATAGGTGTATGCAACAAAGTGTCCGGTATTCTTGGAACCATTATAAAGTTCTATCTTTGCAACAAGACCGTCACCGTTGTACGAGAATACAAGGCTCTGTCCTGTACTGCTTTCAATAACGGAAAGCCGCTGTTCAGTGTTTCTTTGGTATACTGTTTTGTTTCCGTAAACATCGATTTCTTCCGAGAGAAGGCCCCATTTGTTAAAGCATTTTTCGCTTCCGTTACGGTATGAGAGAATAAAACCACCTGTTTCCAGAGCGTCTTTTCCGTCAGAGCTTTTTATGGTATAAAAGCCTTTGTATTCGGCTTCGTGCGGTTCCCAGTTACCGTTGCCTTTGTAATCAAAAACAACCGGAATATAGCCTTCAAGCATAAGGATAAGAGTATCATTTCCGGTATTGGAAAAATCATTAACAATACCGTATGCGGTATATTTATTAAGAGCTTTAAGTTTGTTTGCCCTGTCAGCTGCCGCACGGTAATTTGCCGCGGCATTTCTGCCGTTTGCAAGTTCCGTTCTGCTCTTTGCAAGTTCAGCTTCAAATTCAGCCTCAAAAGCCGCGTCGGGTTCATACTGGTCTTTTGTTTTCCAGGCCTCTTCAGCTTCGTTCAATGAATCTGAAAGAGCAGAAACAGCAGCTTCTATTTCCGAAGCTGCTCCGCCAGCCCCTTCCGTATAGCCTCTTATAAGCCTTTCTTCCGTGCTTAGGATCCATTCACTGCCGAGCATATTTCCTGCCGTTCCGTGAGAGCTTATGTAGTACCTGTTTATGTTTACAGAGCCTGTAAGGGTTTTAAGCGAGATGTCCGTATCATTCTGTATGTATTTTCCTGTAGTAAGGAGAACAGGGTCTCCGACTACTTTTGCAACAACAGTTTTTGCCACCTCAACAACCTTTGTAACAGCTTTAGTTATGCCTGTCACAACAGCGTTAAAAGCCATGCTTATAGCAGTACCCACAGCAGAGCAGAATGACTTTACAAAGGAAAATAAACTGCTGAAAAATGATCTGACAGACATCCGCTGCGAGCCGCCGCCGCCGGGACCGCCGTCTTTATCGGGGGACTTTGTATGGTCATATTCACCGTCAAGATACACATCCGTTGAACCGTCTTCATTATGCTCATAAGTATATTTACCGCCGGAACTTCCTCCGCCACCGCTTCCGCCTGAGTCACCGCCGCCTTTGGCGTATACGGCTGAAGCCGCCATTATAAGCATCATAAAAAATACAATCAGTTTTACATTTCTCTTTTTCATATCTATCTATCTCCCTTTAATTGAAATCAGTGTAAAAGAGTTTGTCCAAAAGGCTCTGAGCCGCGGGGCTTGAGGGAACCCACCATACCGAATCAAGAACGAACCGGGGCTTATAGAGCACGGATGTTCCTTTCATGTACGCGTCAGAGTGGCGCGATGCGGGTGTGGCAAAGCCCGTAAGAGGTACAAGGTGAAGCGCAAGCGGTTTTGCAAAGCCGTCCGCGCTCCAGCTTTTCCTCACCGCGCCTGAAGCGGCGTTTTTAAGACTTACAGCCCTGCTTACTATCTCAGTCTGTACCGCAGAATCCGTGCTGAAAACTTCGGGATGCAGGGCAATGTTCTCCGCAGTGGCGTAAATATCTATGAACCAGTCAGAGGGGTAGGACGATGAGCCGTAGCCTGAAGAAGAGTTCATAAGGAACGGCACGGCATCGTTCCTTGTCTGTGCCGTTGTAATACAGCCTGCAAGCGTTTCTGAAAGAGATTCAAGAGAGCTGAAAACCGCGTTTATTTTTGAGGAGTCAACAACGGTAAGAGCCGTTCCGCTCACTCCCGAATACTGCGAACTGTACGAGGATATGAGGCAGTCCTCGAATGAGGATGAACTTAAGTTCCCCGATAAAAATGAGCCGAACACGCTTTCATAATTCCAGCCGGAACCGGGGGCAAGACCGGGAGTTGCGGCAATAACAGGGCTGCAGTCCTTAAGCTCGTAACATATTTCAAGCAGGGCAGAAAAACACGTGTCAAAACCTATTAAAGAAAGCCCTTTGCCGTTAAGGGCGGCTCTCATCTGCGCCACCGGCATCGAAGAAGAATAGCCCGTAGTGTCGTCAACGGCAAAAGCTCTTGAAGATGTTCTGCTTCTCCAGCCCGTACCGTGCCCCCAAATAATAAGAGCGTAGTTTTCCGCGGGGTATGAGCTTTTCGCAAATGAAACGGCAGAATCAAGAACGCGCCAGTCGCTCATGTCAAGTTCCTTTGAACCGTCTTCCGTAAGCTCAAGGGCTGGGCAGGAGAGCCTTTTTGAAACAACAACCGTGTTTACCCCGGCAGTATCATGCTTAATCTCGTAAAGGCGTGTATCGGGCCAGTCGCCGTCGGTGCTGTCGTAGCCCGCTATGCGGTCTATTAGAACAAGAACCGAGATTTTCCCAGAAGCAATAGCTCCCACCGCTTCAAGCTGGTTAATGTTCCTCATGGCTTCGGCTTCAAGGTCGTTGTCAGCCGCCATGTAAACAAGAAAGGTCCACTTTCTTCTTTCTGGTTTAAGCTCTGTAAGGGTGTTTTCCCTTACAAGTCCGCCTCCGCCGCCCCCTCCGCCTCCGCAGGAGGTGATGAAAAGAAATACTGTTACAAGAGCGGACAATAATAACATCAGCTTACCCGGTTTCACACTCATACACCCGTACCTTTCAATAGCTGCTTACGGCATGAGTGCCGTTGTAATCCGTGTAAACGGAGCCGTCCGTGAACTCGATTCTTTTTATAAAGAAAAAATCGATAATAAAAGGATCCGAAGGGCTTACAGAAATGTACGGGTCAAGGTTCAGAATCAGAATCTTTGTTTCCCCGGGAGCAATGTTTTCCGTAAAGTCCGCGTGAATATTGTTGTTTCCCATGTATGGATTGTTTCCGTTCATGTCGGAGTAGACCATGCAGGATATGGAAAGCTTTTTCATGGTTTTCTGGGTTTTGTTGGTAACCGAAAAATGAACGCCGCAGACTGTATAATGAGGAGAAAGGGAACCCAGGTGACATTCGGGCTTTGTAATGATATAGGGAGTTTCAAGATTCCCGGCTATTGCAGAAGATAAACCTGTACTTCCGCCTCCGCCTCCTCCGCCGCCGCAGGAAGGGAATAAAAGCAGAACCGCGGAAAGTACAAAAGCCGCCTTAAAAGTCTTTCCTTTCATTGCGCACTCTCCTTAAGAGAGTTTATTCTTTCAAGTATTTCAGCCGACTTTGAAAGCGCATAGGCTTTGTCAAGGTATTCAAGGGCTTTTTTCTTATCATTAAGCCTGTATTCGTAAATACCCGCTGTAAAAAGGTATACTTCGGAAAGCCGCGGTGAGATTTTTTCAAGCTTAAGAAGCGTTTCAAGGGCCTTTTCAGTTTCGTTTTTCCTGAAAGCTATTACCGCAGAATAAAAAAGAGCCGTTTCGTCGTTTTTATCCGCGTTAAATAGTCTTTCAAGGTATTTTTCAGCCTCGTCAGTCCTTTCTTCCTCAAGGCACGAATAAATCATGCTGCAGAGCTGCTCGCGCGAGGCCGCCTTAAGGTATATAATCTGGCGGCTGTCATAGTACGAAAAGGTTTCTGTAACGCTTTCAAAGTCTTTTCCCGAACCTTTTATCGTATAAGTTCCGAAAGGAACGCCTGAAAAAGAAAACCTTCCTGTAACGTCGCTTACGGTGCTCATTCCAAGCTCAGGAATCTCAAGGCTGTACATTGATGCGGGCTTGTTGTCAAAATCGTATATCATGCCGTTTATCTCATTTTTTGAGCCTTCCTTTTTCTTTGCTGTAGTACAGGAAAAAAGGAACACGCAAAAAATGAGACAGAAAGAAACGACTTTTTTTAATCTGCTATTCGCACTCATACTTTTTTTCAGAAACAATCTTTCCGTCCTCACTTTTATAAAAATATGTATAAGAGCCGTCAGTTCCGCGCGTTTTTCCGACAAGGAGCCGTTTTTCTTCAGGCTCTGTTTCTTTCTTTACGGGAGCGGCTTTTAAAGCGGGTTTTCTTTCCTCAGGAAAAAGGGATGAAAGAAACGAAAAATCGTATTCGCAATCCTTATCCTTTCCGTCGTTGCTTCCGGCTTCAAAGCCGCACTTAACAGGAACCCCGTCTTTCCCGGAAGTTATTTCAAGTGATACAACCCTTATCCCGTCTTTTCCCTCACAGCCGAAAATGCTTTTCATAAAGGATTCAAGGTTGTTTTTGCGCGCTTCAAACGAAAGAAGAGTTCGCCCTTCTGAAAGTGAAAAAACACCGGAGGGCACAGGAACAAGAGTTTTAACCTTTTCGGGGTAAAGCACTTTCTTTTCTGTGCTTACAGGACCGTTCACGGCCAGCGTAAGTTCCACTGAACACAGGGCTTTTTCCCCTTCAAAAACCATGTCCTTTACTTCAGCCGAAGAAAAAAGGTGCGAATCTTCAAGGGCAAAAAGCACCTGAGAAGGAGTGCGGCTTTTAAAAGAGAGAAAAAGCTTTTCGTTTTCCTCATACCGGAACGATAAAAGAAGCGCGCCGTCAGCGTACAAAGCCCTGCCGCATTCGCAAAGATAATCCGCCGCCGATAAAACTTCTTCCTTTACTGGCTCCGCTTCTTCATCGAATGTGATTTCCTCTGCTTTTTCGCTCACGGCTGTTTTCTTTTTTCCGTCATTCAGCGCAAAAATTAACACCGCCGCGGAAACACAAAGAAAAAGAACTGCAAGCGGTAAAAAAAGCGTCCGCCTTTTTTCAGTTCCGTTTGTATTCCAAAAGAAAGGAGAAAAAACCTGCACGGCTCCCTGAGTAAAAAGGATTTCCCTTTCTGTAAGTAAAGGAGAGGATGCCTTTCCTGAAGCCGTTTCAAAACAGGGCTTTTCTTTTTCAGTGTCAAAGAACACCCTCTCATTACCAAAAGAGAACTCCTTTCCTTTTTCAAAATCCTTTGAGCGGCACACGCACGATGAGAGCGTGTACAAAGCGCAGCGCGGATTTTTAAGCCGTAATACAGCGAGTGTTTCCCTCTCTACCGCGCAGACAGAAGCCCATCTTTTACCTCCCGCATTGAAAACCGTAAAATCCCATGCCACAGAATCAGAAAGGCAGGGGTAGGATTTCTGCACAAAAGGAAAAAGATAACTGCGCAGGGTTTTACGCCCCCTCCCTGTAAAACTTTCAAGCGGAAAAAAGAACTGGAAACATTCCGATGAAGAAAGTAGCATCCTTTTCATTTTTGAGCCGTTCCGTAAAAAGAGATGTTCATTTCAGGAAAACTCACCCTGTAAAGAACAGCCCTGCCGTTCTCTTCAAGCGTTTCAATCTGTGCTTCTTCAAAAAGCGGTGCCGTAGCGGACTTCCATTCTTCAACTTTCTGTTTTCCCCCTCTGCAGGAAGCAAGAAAAGAATCATAAAGAAACTTCTTTTCCAGGAGGATTTCCTTTCTTTCCCTTATACGCTCCGCGAGGGCTGCCCCTTTAAGAACGCAGGGAACAAGAGAGTATGAAAATACAAGCAGAATAACGCAGGAAGCAAGCACTTCAAAAAGATTCATACTGTGTAAAAGCCTCCGTTTTTCCCTGTTCAATGCGGTTTTCAAGGTTCTTCTCCTCTCTTTCAAGCGAGCGGAGCGACGAGAAAAGCCAGGAATCCGCGCAAAGGACAAGAAGCGAAACAATGAAAATGACAACGGCAGTGCGAAGAAGCGCAAAGCCTTCGTCACTCCGGCTTATACTGCTTTTTCCACGAAACAATGTCCGCGTCACTGCCTTCTCCTCCTTCCTCTCCGTCCGCGCCGTAGGAGATTATCGAATACGGAAGTCCGTTCTTTCCGGGAACCTCGTACACAAAGGGGTTACCCCATGGATCATCCGGTATCTCGGAATCCGTATAAGGACCGTTCCACAAATCGGGAACGGGCGATATATGCGGTTTTTCCCAAAGGGCTGCCAAACCCTGTTCCTTTGTGGGAAACCTTCCGCAGTCAATAAAGTACGCCTGAAGCGCCATCCTCAGTGAATCAATCTGTGTTATGCACGCCGTTGTTCTCGCCCTGTCTATGTATCTGACAGCCGAAAACCCCACCGCAGCCGAGAGCACAAGAATAATCGCAAGAGATACTATTACCTCGATAAAGCTGAAACCTTCGTCTTTTTTCATAAAACTCCCCCGAAATTCGTAATAAGCGGCAGAACCGAACCCTGCACCAGAGTAAGCAGGTACACCGCGATTATGAGTATTGAAACAGGCTCCGAAAGCTTTTCGACCCGCTCCTTAAAAACACCGTCTTTTTCCCTGTAATAAAGGGCTATGTCACGGAAAGCGGAAGCCGCGTTTCCGCCCGCTTCGGCTGTCTTTATCCACGAAACGCAAAGGGGCGGAAAAAAGAGTGAAGCTTCAAACGAATACGCCATTCCTTTGCCGTCCTCAATCGATTCTTTTACGCAAAGAAGGGCTTGCTGCTCCTTCTTTCCCCCGGCAGCCGTTATACAGCTTCCGAGGGCGTTTCCGAGCGGAACGGATGAAGAAAGCATGAGGGAAAGAAGAAAGAAAATACGGTAAAAAACTGATTCGGTGCCGAACACGCGGTATAAAACCGCAAGGAATATGAGAGAAAGAACCACAAGCAGAACGAGGGATTTAATGCTGTTAAACACAATCGCATCCGCCGCTTCCTTTGAAAGTGAGAGGGCTGAAGAAAAAGCTGGTATTCCCCTGAAAACAAGCAGGGCGGTTCCAATAAACGATACTGCCGCTATAAAAAGAGGATAAAGCATCATGCTTAAAAGCCTTTCTTTTCTCTTTTTTTCTTCGTCGGAGGCTTTTTTCATTTCTTCAAGAACGCCCTTTATGTTTCCTGTTTCTTCCGCTCCCGAAAGCATGGGAAGAAAGGTTTTGAACACACTGCCCTTAAGGGGAAGCTCAGAGGCCGCTGATGAAAAAGAGCCGCCTTTCCTAATCCTGTTCAAAAGGAAAAGTGCCGCTGCGTTATGAACTTTTGCCGCAGCTTCAAGGGCGGGAATGAGAGGAAGGCTGTTCCTTAAAAGCGGAACCGTTATATCAAGAAAAGCGTTAAAATCCCTGTCAGCTTTCACGGCAGTTCCCCCAGTTCCCTTTCAGCTTCTTTTTTTTCTATTATTCCTGAGGCAATTTTTTCTTCCGCGTCGTCAAAAATCGTTTTAACACCGTTTTTCTTCATGTAATTTCCTATCATGCCGGACGTACAGCGCGAGGATATCAAAGTCTGCAACTCTTCCGTAACCGGTAGGATTTCGGCTGCAAGAGTTCTTCCGCCGGTTTTCTTTTTTATGAGCCTCTGTGAAACAACGTATTTTAAGGTACCCGCCGCAAGGTAGGGTTCAATTCCCATGTCGCAGAGGCGCACAGCAGCTTCTTTTGAATCGTTCGTATGCACGGTCGCGAACACAAGGTGTCCTGTAAGGGCTGCGCGAACTGCAAGCTCTGCTGAGAGAGAGTCCCTTATTTCGCCAATCATTATCACGTCGGGATCCTGCCTTAAAACCCTTTTCAAAAGCTCAGGGAAGGTCATGCCTGTTTCTTCGTCTGTCTGTATCTGCGTTATTCCCTCAGTGCGGTATTCAACGGGGTCTTCTATGCTTATTATCTTTATGTCGCTCCTGCAGAGAACCCTTAAAAAAGCGTTGAGAGTCGTGGTTTTGCCTGAGCCTGTGGGTCCTGTTACAAGCACAAGCCCTGAGGGCAGGCGGAGCATTTTTTGTATTGTTTCAAGGTGGGCTTTGCAAAAGCCCAGCGATTCAAGGTCAAGGGAAGAAGCTTTTCCGTAAAGGAGCCTCATTACAACGGATTCACCGCACACGGTCGGAACAACGGAAATCCTTATGTCAGTTGAAACGCCGCCGAAGGCCGCCGTAAACCTGCCGTCCTGAGCCCGCCTTTTTTCAAGGATGTTGAGGTTGGCAAGCATTTTAAGCCTTACCGAGAGAGCCGACGCGCTGCGGTTTGTAATACTCCTTCCGTTTTCAAGGCTTCCGTCCACGCGGTAGCGCACGGCGGCGGCTGTGTTCCCGGCTTCTATGTGTATGTCCGAGCACTTTCTGTTCATGCCCTCAAGCAGTATTGAATTAAGAAGGTTTATTACCGGCGCGTCGTCCTCAACCGCGTCCACAGGGAGCATATCCTGTTTTTCAGTTTCCGCTTCCTCAGCCTTTGCAGAGCCGTTTTCCGCGAAAAACCTTGAAAGCTTCAGCGAAAACTCTTCTTTTGAAAGCTTTTTGAACACAACAGCCGTTCCCGAAAAATAAAGCTCAAGAATCCTTTTTGTTTCTTCAGTTGTTTCCCCGCATATTCCTACGGTCACAGAACCGTTACCTTCTTCAAGGAGAACTGCTTTGTTCTCCGCGCAGAACTGCGGCGAAAGGCTCATCCTTTTCACGGGGCAGCCTCCTTGCCGTCAAGATACGGAGAGACGAACCTAGAGTATATGCGCGGTATATCCCTTGCGTTGGTATAGAGGAATGAGTCTTTTTCAAGATGGGGAACAAGATAGATAACCGTTTCGCTTCTCTCGTCCGTGTTCGCTGTTGAAGAAAAAAGCTTTCCCAGAACCGGTATCTTTGAAAGCAGAGGAGAGCCTTCCTTTGAACCTGTGCTGTCGTTCTGGGTTAGTCCGCTTAAAATGACAGGCTCTCCCGAACGGCACCTTACCTGAGTTGTTATCATTTTTTCGGATGTAGGAGGCGGATTTCCTGTTGTTGCCGAAACGTCCACGCCCTGTTTGGAAACGGAAGCCGTTACCGTGGTGGTTATCATTCCGTCACCCGACACCCAGCCGTTTATTTCCACAACAAGACCGGATATTATTTCCCTTGTAACTCCGGTATACTTGGGCGTGAGGGTTTCGGGATCTATGGTTGAATCGCGGTAGCGGTAGGTTGAAGTGTTTTTGAACTGTATCGTTTCGCCCGAAACGCCGTGCAGTGTTGTGTCGGCGAATACCGAAGCACGGTTTTCCTGCAGCGCCGAATTGAACCTGAATGCGAAAAGATGACCGAACACCGTTATAACGTCAAACTTGAGGTTTAAAAGGTTACCCAGAAAGCCTGTTATAAGGTTTTTGTCACCGGGAACGAGCCTGTCGGTCTCAAACGAGGATGACTGCTGTAAGTTGGCAGAGTTCTGGTACTGGACTATGAGCATGTCGTAGCGCACACGCATCCTCGGAACGTCAACCGCTTCAAGCTCCTCAAGAAAAAGTTTTACGTTCTCAGGTGAGCCCGTGTAAAAAACGCTGCTGTTGTTGCCGGTGGGTACAATGTCCTCTTTTCTTACCGAGGGCGGAAGATTTTCAATAAGATCCTGCGCCCTTATGTATTTGAGCTTTATGAGCGTGCTGTCTTTGGGAACGTCAACGAGCGAAACAAAGTCCTCTATCTCCTGTTTTTCGCTTTCGGGTACGCTTGCAACAAAGCCGTTTTTGCCCTGCACTTCGTAGAACGTTACGTGCGGAAACCGCGAGGTAAAGAGAGGAAGCACTTCGGGATTCCTGCTGTACCTTAGCTTGAAAAAATGAGGTTCTCTGTTTTCTTCCTTTATGCGCCGCACGTTTTCAGGACCGTCAAGCTGGAATATGTAAAAAATACCGTCTGCGAATGAGTATTCGGCGCTTCCTGCCTTTACCGCGAGTGAAAGTGAATCTTCAAAGCTCCTTCCCGAAAAAGAAAGCCTTTCTATCTGCGCGCCGCTTCCCGCAAAATTAACGTAATCCCTGCCGGAACCTTCAAAAAGGGATTTGAGCACATCCTTGAGATAAGCTTTTTCTATGAAAGCCGAGTATGTTTCTTCTTCCCCCTCGTCCTTTTGTATTTCAAGGCGAGTACCCGAAACAAAAATGTCGCTTTCTGCCGGGCTTCCCCGGCGTACAAAGTAATAGCCGTCTTCGCTTGCAACCGTGTATTCGCTGTAGGGCCTGAGCATCATTTCAAGGGCTTCGCGTATGCCGGCATTTTCGGCGACGAATGTGTTTCTTGCAGGGGGAAGGGTTTCGTATGTTATGGATGTGCCTGTAACGAGAGCGATGCGCTCTATAATCTGTGAGGGGGTGGAGTCAAAGCTTTGGATGTTTACCGTTCCGTCTTCGTTCTGCATTACGGCGATTTTGGACACGTGGCACACGCCGTCCTTTTCGCATGCAAAGAGCCTGTTCGCTTCAAGGAACGTATCAAACGCTTTCTGCGCGTCCGTTCCCGCAAGCTGGAATGTTGTTCTTCCTGTTACAGTTGTGTCGTAAGCTACAGGCTTACCCAGCTGGGTTGAAAAAATAAACAGGATGTCGCTGATATTCTGGTCAATGTATTCGTAGGTCTGCACCTGCGCGTAAAGGCAGAAACAGAATACCTGCAATATTATAAACATAATATAAAGAAACCTAAACTTTTTTGTCATCACAATGTTTTACCCTTAAACATTTCAATAATTATTACCGCGGCAAATCCCGCGCCCAAAAACGGCAGCAGTGCAGCTCTTTTCTTTCTTTCAGTGAACATGAATACAGCTGCCGCCGCACATCCCAGAATCATTGCCGAAATCCACATAAAAAACGGAAACGTTCCCGCGCTCAGCCCCGCAAACCATACGTCAGCAAGTCCCAAACCGCCGGTTTTTCTAAGTACAAGAAAAAAAGCAGTTACCGCCGCCGTTTCTGCAAGTCTGTATAAAAGGCTTTGGGGGACAAAAACCGCGCAGTAAACAAGAAGAAAGAGAAAATAAAGAGTAAAACAAATCCTCGGTACTGCACCGGTGATTGCGTCATATACGGAAACCACCGCAGCAAGAACAAGAAATGCGATATACAAAACCGCCATGATTCCCATGCTAAATTATAAAACCCTGATTGTCAAATTCTAATTTATTTAAATACAACGTTTTATATTGCTTTTTTTTTTTTTTCAATGATATAGTAGTTAAATAGCTTGTATGTAATATTTTACACAACTTTATAAATGTATTATACGCCGGCTAAAAAGGACAGCGGCTGAAAAGGAGAGACAGATATGAAAAAGAGAAATGTAAAAATACTTGTACTTTTAATGTTTTTGGCTTGTATACTATTAAACTCAAGTGTTTCAGCGGATACGGGCTGTATGGGGAGTGATTCGAGGTTTTCAGCCCCATCTTCCGGCTCACAAACATCTTCCGGCTCAGATAGTTCTAACAGTAGTTCCAGTTCGGGAACCGGCGGTAATTATTCAGGCGGAGGCTATAGCAGTGGCGGCGGAGCTCAACGAGTATCTGTCAGATCATTCTTCAGCAGTTTGTTTTCAGGGTTAAAATCATTCTGTTCCGCTGTAGGTGCTGCAATAAGCAGGGCTTTTTCCAGGGATTCAGGCAGTAAAACGGAAGCCGCACAAACCGCAGAAGATACTAAGGCAAGTTTGACGGCAGAATCAGACGGAGATCCTGTGCTTCTTACAACAGGAAGATACATACAAAATGATACGGATATTTCACTTAAAACCCTGACCGCTTCTGTAAATATAAACAGGTACTACATAAGCTCTCACGGAACATCGGGAAAAATTCTCGGAAGTGAATGGATTTTAAGCACGGAAGAAAGACTTGTGCGCGGTTATACAGAAGGGGCTGATGTTGCGGCTGCGCAAATAGAAGCTTCTCTCCCTGAACTTTCAGACGCTGTAAGCAAAGCTGAAGAGGCTTGGAAAACCAAAGACCAGTACGAACCCGATGCGGCGTTTGAGGCAGAATTTGAAGCTGAACTTGCAAATAGCAGAACGGAACTTGTAAACGGCAGAAATGCCGCGGCAAATTACCGTGCGGCAGCTGAAAGGGCAAACAAACTTAAAGCACTTAATAAATATACCGCATACGGCATTGTCAGCGGTTTTTCCAATACCGGAAATGATACTCTTATTCTTATTATTGACGGCTATATTCCCGTTGTTTTTGACTATAAGGGAAGCGGCACATGGGAACCCCACGAAGCCGAATACAAAGGTTCTTATACCATAAAAAGTACAGACGGAAAAGACGCTCTCGAAACTGCCGGTTTTATTCTCTTATACCGCAACGGAAGCGAAAAACGATTTAATAAATGGGGACTTTCTGAAAGTGAAAGAGATTCATACGGAAACATTACTCTGTATAACCGTGATGAAAACCAGCGGCTTTGTTCCATCGAAAGCAGTACAGGACAGAGCCTTAAATTTTCGTACAACGGTGAAGGACTTGTTACAAAGATAGAACTTTATAATGGTTCCAAGAATACCGGACACTTTGTTGCATACACCTATAACGGAAAACTGCTTGAAACCGTTACCGACACCGACGGCGATGAAAGCCGCTTTGAATACAACTCCGACAAAAATCTTGTTAAACTCGTTAAGTCCGACGGTTCATTTGTTGAGTTCAAATACGGACTTATGGACAAAGACGGAAACCTCCTTACTACACAGACAGTGAATGAAGAAGGCTTTTCTGAAAGATTCGACTACGACAGGACAAACAAAAAAACAGCCTACACGGACCATGACGGAGTGCGGACTTTATACACATACAACGAAAACCACAAAATCACGCAGGAAGTGCTTTCAAACGGCACAACAGTGTCCTATACATACGATGAAGCGGGACGCACAACCTCAAAGACCGTAAATGGCTCTACAACTAATTATGCTTACAATGCGTCGGGTGATTTGCTTGAAGCGCGTTATGCTGACGGTTCAACAGAAAAGTATACTTATGACGGAAAGGGTGACTGCCTTTCATACAAAGACCGTGATGGTATTATTACGGAATTCGTTTACAACAGCACAGGAAGCTGTACCGCAGTTAAAAAAGGCGGTGTTGAAGTTATTTCAGCCTCATATAATCCTAAAGGCTTGCTCACCGACCTTTATAAAAACGGCTCTCATACTTCTTTAAGCTATGATACACGTGGAAACCTTACGGAAAGGCGTACCGGCTCAGTAAGCGAAAAATGGACGTATGACAACCAGAACCGCGTTGTCTTGTACACTGACGGCGAGAATCAAAAATACACCTACTCATATACACAAAAAACCGTAACCGAAAAAACTCCGGCAGGACTTGAACGCACATACACCACAAACGGCAGAAAAGACCTTGTAAAAATAGAAGAAACTGACACACACACAGGCGAAAAACGTATTTTTGCATACGAATACGACAAACGCCACCTTGTAACAGCAGTAAAGGCAGGAACAAAATCAGATGATTTGCAAACCGTTGTGAGCTACACTTACACAAAAGCAGGAAAAGCTCTTACCGAAACACGCAAGGATGAAAACTACACTTGGATTACCGAATACGTCTATGATTCAGCAGGACGTATTGAATCTGTAAAACGTTCAAAGACAGATAAGTACGGTCAGGCTGCATCGCAACCGATAACACAGAAATACGCCTACTCCCTAACCGCTGACGGTATGGATTTTACCGCAATTAGCCCTGAGGGTAACCGCACCGTTGTAAGCTATGACAGATGGAACAGAGTAACGGATATTAAAAACGCACTTAACGAAAACTCTCAAAGAAGCCTATCTTCCGCCGGTCGTGTAATAAAGGAACAGTCCTCACACGGCGGAAACTATGTTTACGGCTACGACAATTCAGGTAACCTTGCAAGTCTCGGCGAAGAAAACAAAAAACAGGTCAAAGCTACATATAATCCTGACGGCTCTGTAAGGAGCGTAACTGACAGGATCGGAAATACCACAAATTATGAATATGATAAGCTCGGGCTTTTGACAAAAGAGATTTCTCCTTCAGGTACTACAGTTTACAACTATGACAATATTGGCAGAGTAAAAACCGTTTTGGTCGGCAGCGGCTCAAACATTACAAAAAACAACTGCACGCAGTACGTCGAATACGAATACCTGAATAGCGGAAGAACAGTAAAAGTCAAATACGGCGGACTTTACGAAGCAACCTATACCCTCAATGCCTGGGGCGAGGTTGTTGCTGTTACTGACGGAATGGGGAACAGCCACCGTTACGAATATGATTCAATTGGACATACAATAGCCGCCTACGACGGTTATGGCGAAAAGTATGAATATGCATACAACGCAATCGGCAGGGTAAGTACCCTTATCGCTCCTGACGGTTCAAAAAAAAGCTACGAATACAATGAATTGTATCTTGTAACAAAAGCAATTGACGGCGAGGGAACTTTCTTTGAAGGTACATACAACCGCGACGGCTTGCTTGTAACGGAAAAATCCCGCCCCGGCGTTGACAAGCAGTACAGTTATGACAAGCTCGGTCGTATCGTTGAGGTAAAAACAGGCGGAGAAGTTACTGAAAGATACAGCTATACCACAAAAGGCAGAACCGTAACCTTTACAGACGGCAAAGGCTCTGACTATGTTTACAGTTATGACGAATTCGGTCGTCTTGTTTCGGAGAGAAACCGCATTGACGGCACACAGAAC
>JAEEGL011010829.1_pt1 | contig 18365 bp, 17 predicted proteins | sample 9134231 | NCBI WGS metagenome assembly JAEEGL01 (sample SAMN16246548, study PRJNA631951) | gut metagenome | biome: gut microbiome; feature: rumen; material: fiber-attached | host: Bos | place: Iran: Karaj | collected 2018-10 | reverse complement strand
TCCTGTGATTGTTTCGTATATCCTTTCTCAACACTTCCAGCCCGCCTTATGGTTGCCGTCAGAAGGTGGGACGGAAATCCCTTTTATCGGGGAAAAGGATTCCGAGGGTTCGAATCCATCTGTCAAAAACGCAAATCCATTTTTTTCGTACTCCATAGCCACCACGTCGGAGACCCCGGAATGCCTCGCAATGCCGCAAGCGGCATTGTTCGGAGATTCAGGGGTCTTCCTCCTTTCCCGAAACCCGCTTCATCGGGGCGCTTCAGAACGACGGCCAGACTGCAGCCCATCCCCTTGACAGGTAAACGATCGTTTGCTAAAATGTAAGTAAACGGTCGTTTACTTATTACCGGAAGGGAGGATGGGATGAAGGATACAAAGGACCGCATCCTGCTGACGGCGCTCCGGCTCTTTGCCAGGGACGGCTACGAGGCCGTGTCGGTCAGCGATATCGCCGGGGAGCTGGGGATCACGAAGGGAGCGCTGTACAGGCACTACCGGAACAAGCGGGACGTCTTCGACAGCATCCTTGCCCGCATGGAGGAACTGGACGCCGTCCGCGCCGGGGAATACGGGCTGCCGGAGGGGACGGCGGAGGAGATGCCCGAGGCGTATACCGGCGCTTCCGTCGATCGAATGGTCGATTATGCAAAATCGCAGTTCCGCTATTGGACGGAGGACGATTTCGCGGCCTCCTTCCGCAGACTGCTGACGCTGGAGCAGTACCGGAACAGGGAAATGGGAAAGCTCTGCCAGCAGTATCTGATCTCCGGTCCCGTCGGCTATATGGCAGATCTCTTCGCAGCCGCGGGGCTGCCGCGGCCGATGGAGGAGGCCGTGGGCTTTTATGCTCCCATGTTTTTTCTCTACGGCGTACACGACGGGGCGGAGGACAGGGCCGCGGTGCTGTCCCTCCTGGACTGCCTGATGGAAAACGCCCGCGCCCGCCTGAAAAAGCTGATGAATGAGGTGAAGTCATGAACGAAGAAAGCATCGTTATCCGCAGGGAAAAGGAAAGCGATCGCGAAGAGGTGGAATACCTGATCCGGGAGTCCTTCTGGAACGTCTACCGGCCGGGCTGCCTGGAGCATTACGTGATCCACCGGCTCAGAGACGATCCGGCCTTCGTGCCGGAGCTGGACCTTGTTATGGAAAAGGACGGGGTCTTGATCGGGCAGAATATGTTTATGCATGCGAAGATCGACGCCGACGACGGCAGGGAGATCCCCATCATGACCATGGGGCCCATCTGCATCACCCCGGAGCTGAAGCGCCGGGGCTATGGGAAGCGGCTGCTGGACTGCTCTCTGGAGAAAGCCGCGGCGCTGGGCTGCGGCGCTCTGTGCTTCGAGGGGAACATCCTGTTCTACGGGAAGAGCGGCTTTACCTACGCCAGGGAATTCGGCATCCGCTACCGCGATCTGCCGGAGGGCGCCAACGATTCCTTCTTCCTCTGCCGGGAGCTGATCCCCGGCTACCTGAAGGGCGTCACGGGCGTATACGGGCCGCCGGAGGGGTATTTCGCCGCAGAGCGGGAGCCGGAGGAATTCGAACGCTTTGAGGCGAAGTTCCCGCCGAAGGAGAAGCTGAAGCTGCCCGGTCAGCTGGGGTGACTGGTTTTCAAAAAAAACGGCGCGGTCGGAGGTGTTCTCCGGCCGCGCTTCTGCGTATGATCCGCTTATTTTCCAATTTTCCGCGCCTGATCGGTAACGCCCTTTTCCCTCCAGTGACCGAAAAGGTAACAGGGAAGGATCAGCAGCAGCCCCGCCAGCATGGACCAGCCCCAGGTCTGGAAGATGCCGATATAATGCTCGAAGCCCACCTTGGCGGCCTCCGCGGCCGCCCGGTCGGCATACTGCCCGGCGGCTACGGCGGCGTCCAGCGCCCGGTTGAGGGGCAGGGCCGCCAGCAGCCAGCTCAGAGGCACCCGGACGAGGGTGGAGCCGATGGAGCAGAGGGCGCTCATCAGCGCGGCCCCTGCGCCCCGCAGCGCGCCGGAATAGGTGCTCTGCAGAGAGTAGAATACGTAGAAGAAGCAGACGAAACGGATGCCCTGGGCCGCCATCCGCCGGGAATTGGCGTTCGCGCCGAAGATCAGGGTGACGGAGGGGCAGACGAACCAGAGAATGACGGAGAGGAACACCGTCACGCCGGCGGAGAGCAGCAGGGTGGAGCGGATGCCCCGATTCGTACGGTCCACGTCTCCCGCGCCGATGTTCTGCCCGACGTAGGTGGTCACGGCCGTGCTGAAGCCCATCATGGGCAGGAGGACGAAGCCGTCTATCTTCATGAGCATGGAGTTGGCGGCGATGAATTCCGTGCCGAAGCGGTTGGAGAAGGTCTGGATGATCAGGCTGCCGCCGGCGAAGCACATGTTCTGCAGGGCGGAGGGGAGGCCCAGCCGTACCACGTGCCGGGCGATCGCGCCGTTGATCCGCAGACGCCGGAAATCGATCCTCGCGCCGTAAACCCCCGTGGACTGCCGCCAGAGCATGAGGCAGCCGCTGAAGATATGGGCCAGGATCGTCGCAACGGCGACGCCCGCCACGTCCCAGTGGAAGACGCAGACGAAGAGGAGGTCCAGCAGGATGTTGGTGATGCTGGAAACGACCAGGGCGTACATCGGCCATTTCGCGTCCCCCAGGCCCTGCACCATGCCGTTCATGTTGTTGTAGATCACGTTGCCGCAGGTGCCCAGGAAAATGATGCGGATGTAAAGCACCGCATCGTCCAGGATATCGGCGGGCGTGCCCAGCATCCGCAGCATGGGCCGGGCGGCCAGGAAGCCCGCGACGGTGATGAATAGCCCCGCCAGCATGCTGAGCACGAAGGTGGTGGTCATGGCGTCCTGCAGCTTCTTTTCGTCCTTCGCGCCCTTGTACTGGGAAATGACGATGTTGGCCCCCATACTCACGCCCATGTAAAGGGAGTTGAAGACCATCATGACGGCGAAGCTGGCGTTGACGGCGGCGAGACAGTGGGTGCCGTCGGCTGCGAAATTTCCCACGACCACGGAATCGACGACGTTGTACAGCTGCTGGAAAAGGTTCCCCAGAATGATGGGGAGCGAGAAGATCAGGATCTTCTTTGTGATGGGTCCCCGGGTGAGATCCCTGTTTTCGGCCGCACTCTGCAGCCTGGCCTGCCTGTTCATAGCGCTTGTTCCTTTGGCGATCCTTGAAGAATGCTGTGATTATACCAGCGGCCCGGAAAAATATCAAGTGCGCTCCCGTTTCCCTTTGGGCGATTTGCCGGGAAAGAGGCATGAATGGATTGACTTTTCCGGCAAATTAGGGTAATCTCTAGTCAGGAATTAAATCAATAAAAGGAGGATGCACAATGAATCTGATCGAAAAGTACGCGCCCGAAGCCAACAAGCTCTCCATCAACCAGTATTGCCCCCCCAAGTGCTTCGAGCTGGCGGGCAAGGAATTCAAGTTCATCATGGACACCGGGGAAGAGACCGGCGACATCACGCTGAATTTCATTGACGAGACGAAGCTCACCTACAGCGTGATCGGCGGGAAGCGCTCCGGCGAAGCGACCTACGAATGCCGCAAGGGCGACGACTGGACCTATCTCGTCACCTACTGCCTCTACGATCCCCGGGAGAACCACACCTTCGTCATCGACAAGGAGCAGGGCCTGGTGACCTTCCTCCGCTGCCCCCTGGGCGAGAACCCCTATTATCCCTACCTGATCGAGAGCCACTGGACCTTCGGCTACATCTTCGATGCCGAGAACGAGCACACCGATCGCCGCCGTCACGGCTTCACCGACGACGTGACCGGCACCTGCGTCAAGTGGACCTACGGCCATGAGCTCGCCACCGTCCACTACTACTACAACAGCAAGTGGTACCGCATCACCTATCCGAAGGACAAGATCAAGTCTGAGGATCAGGCCGCCATGAACGAAAGCCTCAACAGCGCCCTGTCCGCCCTGCCCGGGCCCGACGAGCCCGCCTTCTACGTGAAGATCAAGGAGGGCCTGTATCTCGTCAGCATCACGGAGCAGAACATGGAAAAGATCCTTGGCGACAAGATGGGCCTCCGCAGCGACACCCTCTGCTTCCTGGACAACTGGAACCGGATGTACAGCGTGGGCCGGGGCTACGGCACCTCCACCATGAACGGAGAAGAAGGCGAAATCTACGTCATGATCGGCAAGTACGGCTCTCCGGAGGAGGTAGACGAGCATTTTTTTACTGATCCCTGCCCCTACCTCGTATAAGTAAGGGGCGCGGATCCCGGATCCGTTGAAGCGGGGGCGCTGCGGGACGCAGGTTCTGCAGCGCCCCCTTTCTGCCTCCGGAGGGCAAAAATGCTCCGCCGCGACGGACGTGCTCTTGAAATATCCCGGCGGAAGCGGTATAAATAGGGAAAAGGACAAAGAATCTTGGAGCGGAGGTATCGATATGTATCAGGACGGCAAGCTGTGGATCGCAAGATCGGTCAACGGCGAAAAAGTGTGCATCGAGCCCGAGAAGGCCAACCGGCACGGCCTCATCGCCGGTGCGACGGGCACCGGCAAGACTGTGACCCTGAAGGTCATGGCGGAGAGCTTTTCCGATATGGGCGTGCCCGTCTTTCTGGCGGATATCAAAGGAGATCTGGGCGGCATGGTAGCCCCCGGCCGGGATTCCGAGGATATGCAGGCCCGCATCGCCCGCTTTGGGATCGAAGGGTGGAAATACCAATCCTATCCCACGCGCTTCTGGGACGTTTACGGGGAATACGGCCATCCCGTGCGCACCACCGTTTCCGAAATGGGACCGCTGCTCATGGCCCGGGTACTGGGCCTGAACGAGACCCAGACCGGCGTCCTGAACATCGCCTTCCGGGTGGCGGATGAAAACGGGCTTCTCCTGCTGGACCTGAAGGATCTGAAGTCCATGCTGCGCCTCATTTCCGAGCAGGCGAAGACGCTCAGCCTGGAATACGGGAACATCGCTCCCCAGTCCGTCAGCGCCATCATCCGCAGCCTCGTTTCCCTGGAGGACCAGGGGGGCGATCTCTTCTTTGGGGAGCCCGCCTTCGAGGTGAAGGACTGGCTGCAGACCGCCTTCGACGGCCGCGGCTGGATCAACGTCCTCCACTGCGTAAAGCTCTTCCAGAACCCTGCCCTCTATTCCACCTTCCTGCTGTGGATGCTCTCCGAGCTCTATGAATTGCTCCCGGAGGCCGGGGATATGCACAAGCCGAAGATCGTGTTCTTCTTCGACGAGGCGCATCTGCTCTTCAACGACGCGCCCAAGGCCCTGCTGCAGAAGATCGAGCTCATCGTGCGTCTGGTGCGCAGCAAGGGCGTCGGCGTCTATTTCATCACCCAGAGCCCCACGGACCTGCCGGGGGATATCCTGGCCCAGCTGGGCAACCGGGTGCAGCATGCCCTCCGGGCCTACACGCCCTCGGAGCAGAAGAAGGTGAAGGCTGCCGCGGAGACCTTCCGTCCCAATCCGGAGTTCAAGACCCTGGACGTGATCACCCAGCTGGGGACCGGGGAAGCCCTGGTCTCCTTCCTGGCGGACGACGGAAGCCCCGCCCCCGTGGAACGCTGCTTCATCCTCCCGCCCCAGAGCCGCATGGGAAGCATTTCCGAGGGGGAGCGGGCGGACGCCCTCGCGCAGGACGGCATCGGCGACCGCTACGATACCCCGGTAGACCGGGAATCCGCCTATGAGATCCTGGCTGCGCGGGCGGAGGCGGCCCAGGAGGAGCTGGAGAAGGCTGCGGAAGAAAAGCAGGCTGCGAAGGAAGCGGCCGCCGCCCAGAAGGCCGCCGAACGGGAAGCCGCCGAGGCCCGGAAGGAAGCGGACCGGAAAAAGCAGCAGATCACCAAAAAGGCGGAGCGGATCACCAGCGCCGCCGCCAAGAGTGCCACGACCTCCGTCATCAGCAGCACCATCCGCAGGTCCACCAGCAAGAAGCTGGGCGTGGGGCAGCGGGCGGTGAACAGCGCCTTCAACAGCATCGTGGGCAACGTGGGCCGGGAGATCAGCGGCAGCATCGTCCGGGGCATCTTCGGCACCTTCAGCAAGAAAAAGTGATGCGGTCTGCGGTCGGGACGAACCGCCGGACCGTCGAACCTCGGAAAAGCCGGGCGGCGTCATCCGTCCGGCTTTCCGTCTGCGCTTCTGTAAATAACTTATATGGGAGGGATCCTTATGCTGGAATCCAACAAAGAAAGACAGGCCCTGATGGACAGGCTGGCGGGGCTCCGCTATCCCGCCGTCGCCCTCCGCATGGTCCGGGAGGGAGAGCCGATCCCGGAGGGCACGGTCCGGCCCTATCGGGACACGGGGAAGCACATCGCCCTCTGCCAGGCCTTCGCCTTCGCCCGGAGGCAGGGCAAGGTCCTTTATCTGGAGAAGGAGGATCACTGGTGCTGGAATCCGATCATCACCTACGGGATGATCGACAAGGAGCTGGGCAAAGAGGGCTTCCGTGCGATCGCCAGGGAATACGGAGGCAGCTCCGCCTCCGGGGAAGCCTTCGTGGACAGCTTCCCCTGCCTGCCGGTGGGTAAGTACCGGGGCATCCTGGTCGCGCCGCTGACGAAGGCGGACTTTCAGCCGGACGTGACGCTCATCTACTGCAAAAACGATCAGCTGCGCCTCTTCCTCATGGCTGTTGATACCCAGACCCACGCCATGCTGGAGAGCAGCTTCAGCCCTGTGGATTCCTGCACCTATTCCGTCATTCCCGCCATCCTGGAAGGGAAATACCGGATCACCATCCCCGACCCCGGGGAGTATGAGCGCGGCCTGACCCCGGAGGACGACATCATCTTCTCCGTGCCCCGGCAGCGGGAGGAGGAATTCTACCGCGGCGTCGCGGCCCAGGGGGCCCACGGCGACCGGAGCACCTTCTATATGACCATGAAGGAGGACTTCGCCCGCCCCCATATGTACGATATCCTCTTTGAGACCTGGGGCCTGATGACGGGCGAGGAGTGGGACAAGAAATAAAGCATATCATGTGAATGTCGGCATATAAGAATGACGAAGATCGGCATTCCTGCCGATAAACATGGCCACATCCTGAAAATTTCACAAGAACATCTAATATGCTATAGCATATTCCTTCCGGCTGTGGTATAGTAGGACATATCACATGAAAAGGAATCGAAGGATATGTCGGATTATATTATTGCCACCTCTTCCACCGCCGATCTGCCCCGCACCTGGCTGGACCGGCACCGCATTCCCTTTATCGCCTACAGCTACACGGTGAACGACCGCATCTGCGAGGACGACTGCCGGGAGGAGAGCCGGGCCGCCATCTACGCGGGCATGCGCCGGGGGGATCTCCTCAAGACCTCCATGATCACCGAATACGCCTACTGTGCGTTCTTCAAAAGGCTGCTGGACGAAGGGAAGGACGTTCTGTTCCTGGATATGTCCAAAGAGATGTCCGCCTCTTATCAGAACAGCCTTGCCGCCGCGGAGTCTCTCCGCGCCGAGTATCCGGAGCGACGGCTGACGGTGATGGATACCCGCTGCATATCCGGCGGGCTCGGTACCCTGGTGGTCAACATGGTCCGGCGGAAGGAAGCGGGCGCCGGCTTTGACGAGGTGCTTGCCTGGGGAGAGGAGAACAAGCTGAAGATCGCCCACCGCTTCACGGTGGACGACCTGAAGTATCTCAAGATGGGGGGCAGGGTCTCCAACGCTTCGGCGCTGGTGGGCTCGCTCCTGGGCATCAAGCCGGTACTGTACGTGCCGGACCGGGGAACGCTGGACGTGGTGAAGAAGGCCAGAGGCCGCAGGGCGGCGCTGGCCGCCATCCGGGACGGGATCCTCCACGATCTCGCCGGCATCGACCCGACGGGTACGGAGGTCCACATCCTTCACGCCGACTGCCGCGCCGACGCGGAGTATATCCGGGACGAGGTCAAAAAAGCATATCCCCAGACCGGGGAGATCACCGTCACGCAGCTGGGTGTTGTGATCGGCGCCCATTGCGGCCCCGGATTGCTGACCGTGTTCTACCTCTGCACGGGGCGCAGGCCGGAATAACATACGTTCAGAAAGAAATAGCGTGAGGGGAAAGGCCGTCCGGCCTTTCCCCCCGCGTTTTTTTCGCTCAGTATTTCCCGCCGAAGTCCAGCAGATGGATCGTATATCGGCAGGTGAAGGCGACGGCGGCCAGCTCCAGCCCAACGGCCAGCCAGAGGGGGCAGATGCCGAAAAGGGCCAGCAGGAACGCAAAAGCCTTCACGATCAGGGCGACGAGCACCGTTCCCTTCCGCCCCAGCCGGGCATTCTGCAGCTGCTCCAGAAGCGCGGCGGCGCCGGACTTCCCGCAGCGCTCCAGGGTGATCTGCTTCCGCCTGTCCTCCGCGCCGGAGACGGCGGAGATATCCTCCTTCCGCCCGGGTACGGGACCGGAGGCGGGGGAAACGAACAGCAGCCGCTCTCCCGACAGCCGCTTTGCTTCCGCCTCGGCGGCGTCCGAGAAGCAGAAAAAGCCCTGCGCCTCGAAGGCGGCGGGAGCGTCCCCGCCCTGTTCCTGCTCGGAAAAATCGATGCAGCCCACGTAGTGACCGTTGACGCCCATATGAAGGATCCGGGGATTTTCGGGGAAGGGGAGCACGCTGAGGCCGCTGCGGTTCATCAGCTCGCCGCTGCCGATGATCACGGCGACGCCCTTTACCCTGGCAATCAGCCCGAGACCGGGTAGCACCTCCCGCTCGGGGACGGAAGCGCCGGGCTTCGCCTTCCGCACGGCCTGGATCTGTTCCGCGAAGGGCAGCTCACACTCCGCCGTGGCGGCGGAAGCCAGACGCAGCATCAGATCCGCGCCGACGGCCTCCGGCCTGGCGGGGTAGACGGAAACGCTGCCGATCTCCACGGGCGATACGGTCTCCACGCAGGCCAGCTTCAGCTTCAGCAGCTCCGAGAGGGTACCGCCCCGGAAGAGCACGCCGCATTCTCCGGCGCGGAGGGCGGCGGCTTCATCGTTCAGAGGGAAAGCGGCAAAGAAAGGGAAGCAGCCGCCCAGGGCGAGAAGAACGGCAGCCCGGGCGAGAGCGGCGGCGATCCCCACCTTGCCCAGGAGCACCGTAAGGACGGCAGCCAGGGCGGCGATCAGGATCATCAGCCAGGTAAAGTAATTCTGCAGAAAGAGCTCGACGCGCCCCGCGGGCCCGGCGTCCTCGCCGGTGCCGGAAAGCTGGTCCCGCAGCGGATTCAGGGCCCGCCGTGTGGCCATCAGGCTGCGCACGCTTCCCTCGACAAGGGGCAGCAGAATGCTGCCCAGCACCCGCAGCAGCATGGCCAGCGCGGCGGAGGGTCCGCTGCCGATGCAGAAGCAGATCAGACAGGCAATGATCAGCAGCAGCAGGCCGGAGCGGAGATCCTTTTTCCGGATCGCCTGCAGGATATCCTCCCGCAGAGCCGCGAGGGAGGCGAGAAAGCTCAGCGCTGCCAGGACCGTCCGCGCCGTCGGGCTGGAGGAAAAGGCGAGGGAGGCAAGCAGGAGCACCAGCGCAGCCGCACCGGGAAGCAGACGAAGAAGGTCGGGCCTGTCCGCAAGAGGATTCTTTGTTTTCATGGATATCTCCTTTCACTTCCCCGGTCTCAGGAGGCCAGCAGGGAGACGGAAGTATCTGTGAGGAAATCCGACAGGCTGTAGAGCACGAGCACGGAATCGAAGCCCTGCTCCGCAGCGTAATCGGAGACGCTGCTGCGGAAGTAGCGGAGATCCAGCGCGTGGATCTCGGAATAGTGCGCGAAGAGGAAGGGGAGCATACAGTCCGCGTAGGAATCCCGGAGCACCAGCAGCCTGCCGCCGCCGTTCCCGGTTTCGATCACGATGCGGGAAACGTTGCCGCCCAGGAACATGCTGTATTTGTCCTTCGTTTCCAGCTTCCCGCGGTCGTAGACGGGACTGACCTTGCCCTCCGGACTTTCGTACCGGGTCAGGACGACGCCCTCGGCGGGCGCCCAGATCTCCATGCTGTCGGGCTTTACCCAGCGGACGCCGGAGGAGGAATAGACCGTGCCGTAAAAGGAATCGCTCACCGTTTCGGGGCTGAAGCGCTCCTTCGGCTGCGGTGCGAGTCCCAGGGCCTCCGCAGCGGCACGGTAGCCGTAATACGCGCCCAGGGTCGTCCAATGGTGGTCCGTCCGGTAGTAAACGGGTTCTCCCGCATGCTCCCGGAGCGCCGCGCAGATATCGGCCGTTTCCGTTTCCACACTCCCGTAGATGCTTTGGATCAGCGCCGACTGGTCCGCGGTATCCGCGTGGGCGGGCAGACGGTCCGCCCAGATCTCGGCGGCGGAAGGGACCAACGCCAGGATCACCGGCAGGCCGGTGTTCCCGGCGAGGGCGTTCACGGCCCGGACGGCCCCCGCCACGGCGTCCTCCTTCGGCTGGGGAAAGCGGGAGATGAGCGTATCCTCCCGGCAGAAGAAGACCCCGTTGTTCTCCGTTTTTCCGAAGGCCCGCTCGGCTCGGGATTTCAGGTCCAGCCAGGAATCCCGGAAGGGGAACTGGTCGGTGACGTAGTCTTCAAAGTCCGCGGTGAAGTCTCCGGAGAAAAGGGTCCTTAAGCGGAAGGCGGGCGCGGAAGCCAGGTAACGGTTTTCATTTTCGCTGTATTCCTTTGTCGGCAGGAGGAGGTGCAGGCCCAGCCCCGCGCCCAGGAAAAGGACGAAGCAGAGGACGACGGGGAGGGCAGCGGAGCGCGGCTTCTTCATTGCGTTACCTCAGAAGCGGAAGTATAGAAAGGGGTTATAAGTGCTGTCCACCAGATAGGCGGTGCAGAGGACGAGGGAGAGGAGCACCAGGATCGGTCTCACGACCCGCAGGAGCCCCTCCGGCAGCCGGGAAAAGAGCTTCTTCGGCAGCGGGGTGGCGGCAAAAACCATGACCGCCAGGGAAAGGGCGTAGCTCCGCAGGTAATACAGGAAGGTGCCGGAGACGATACCGGACCCGCCGAAGAACATGCTGCGGATATAGGCCGCGCAGCTGCCCAGATCCTCCACGCTGAAAAGCACCCAGCCGATGACGACGAAGAACAGGGCGTATACGTGACCCACCCAGCCCGGCGCTTTCTCCAGCCGATCATAGAGGAACAGCTTTTCCAGGATCAGCAAGGCCGCATAATACAGGCCCCACAGGAGGAAATTCCAGCTGGCCCCGTGCCAGAAGCCCGTGAGGGCCCACACGATCAGGAGGTTCAGGAGCTGGCGGCCCCGTCCTCTCCGGTTGCCGCCCAAAGGGATATACACGTAGTCCCGGAACCAGGTGGAAAGGGAGATGTGCCAGCGCCGCCAGAACTCCGTGATGCTTTTCGAAATATACGGATAGTTGAAGTTCTCCATGAATTCGAAGCCCAGCATCCGCCCGAGGCCGATCGCCATGTCCGAATAGCCGGAGAAATCGAAATAGATCTGAAAGGTGAAGGCCACGGCGCCCAGCCAGGCGTCGGCCAGGGAGAGGGAGGCGGGGGACATGGACTTGTAAACGTCCCACAGCGCGCCGATGCTGTTGGCCAGAAGGACCTTTTTTGCCAGCCCGACGCAGAAGCGGGTGACCCCGGAAGCGAAGCGCTCCGCCGTCTCCCGCCGGCCGTCCAGCTGATCGGCGATGTCCTTGTAGCGGACGATGGGGCCGGCGATCAGCTGGGGGAACAGGGCCACGTAGGTCCCGTAGCGGATGAAGCTGCGCTGGGGCTTCGCGTCCCCCCGGTATACGTCGATGGGGTAGGACATATTCTGAAAGGTATAGAAGGAGATGCCGATGGGGAGGGTGACGCCCAGGGGATGCAGGAAGCCGAGGCCGGGGATGCGGGAAAGGCTCCCCGCCAGGAAATCGTAGTATTTGAAAAAGAACAGCAGCCCGAGGTTGACGACCGCGTTCAGCGTCAGGATCGGCACGGCCCTGTCTCTGTGCTTTTCCACCAGCAGTCCGGCCGCGTAGTTCACCGTGATGGAAAAGACCATCAGCAGGACGAAGACCGGCTCGCCCCAGCCGTAGAAAACGAGGTTGACCGCAAAGAGCCAGAGGCTGCGGTACCGGGAGGGCACGAGATAATAGACCAGCAGCGTTGCCGGCAGGTAAAAGAACAGAAACAGGAGGCTCGAAAAGACCATGATTCGCTCTTTTATCCTTTCTTCGGCGTGATTTTGGCAAGAGGATTCGCGTCGGCGGCCATGCGGAGATCCGTGTTTTCAATGTGCGTGTATATCTCCGTAGTGTTAAGGTGCTCGTGGCCAAGGAGCTCCTGCAGGGTGCGCACGTCCACGCCGTTGCGCAGCATGAGGGTGGCGGCTGTGTGGCGCAGCTTGTGGGCGGAATACCCGTCCCGATCCAGCCCGGCCTCACCCAGATGCGTCTTTACCAGCCGGTGAACGGTGCTGCGGGCGATGCGCTCCCCCCGCTCGGAGACGAAGAGGGCCTGGGTGTGCCCCGTGCCGTATCTCTTCCGCAGGGGGATATACTCGTTGATGGCGGCGGTGACGGCGTCGTTCAGATAGACCACCCGTTCCCGGTCGCCCTTGCCCGTGACCCGCAGCCGATCCTCCGCGACGTCGCCGATGTCGAGGCCGGTGAGCTCGCTGATCCGGACGCCGCAGTTCAGGAAGATCGTGAGGATGCAGCGGTCCCGCTCCGGGTTGCGGCCGCCCACGCTGCTCAGCAGGGCGATGCTCTCCTCCAGGGTCAGGTATTTCGGCAGGCTCCGGCGGAGCTTCGGGGAATCGAAGCCGTCCAGAGGATTCGTTTCCAGCTTTCCGGTCTTGACGGTGAGGTATTTATACAGGGAGCGGAGCGTGGCGAGCTTTCTCGCGCGGGAGGCGGGGGAGAGCCCGTATTCCGTCTCGCGGCTCCTGGCGTTCCGCACCCGGTCGCGCCCCAGAAAGCTCATATAGTCGTAGACCTCCGTCTTGGTGAGGGCGCCGAGGAAGGCGAGGTCCGCGTCGGCGATGGAGATCTCCTCGAAGGGCGTGTCCCTGGAAACGAGACCGCGCTTCATTTTCAGGAAACGGATGAAGGTTCGAAGGTCCAGGTAATACTCGTCGATGGTCCTTTGGGAATGTCCCCGAACGACCTCGTGATAGCTGAGAAAATCCCGGATGACCTCCGGTGCTTCCTCCCGGTAATCCATGCGCGTCCTCCCGTCGTCGGCGTCTTCCGCCATGTCAATACAGATTATTATATCAGGATGCAACGGTATGTCAAACGAAAAGTCCCTGCCCGCGGGGCAAACTTCCTTCCGCCTGGAGATCAGCGGCGGTTTCCTTCTGCTGCTGTCCTTCTCCGCCTTCCTTTGCGGGGCCGCGGCGGTGGCGGAGATCGCTGCGGCCGCCGCGGTCCACGAGCTGGGGCATCTGGCCGTCATCCTGGCCCAGGGCGCCCTGCCCCGGCGGCTCCGCCTGGATATCTCCGGCGCCTCGCTGGACTGCGCGGGCCCGGAGCCGGATCTTCGTGGCGAGCTTCTCCGGGCTTCGGCAGGCCCCCTTGCCGGTCTCGTCCTCTGGTTTTCTCTGCAGCTGTCCGGCACGGAAGCCCTGATGAGCATGGGAAAGGTGAGCCTGCTCCTGAGCCTGACGAACCTGCTCCCCGCCTGCGGCCTGGACGGGGAACGGATGCTGCGCTGCCTGCGAAGGCCGCCGGCTTCGGCCCTGGAGGAACTGCTGCCGGGGCTCCTTTCCTCCGCGCTGCTCACACTTCTGGGCCTCCGCTTCAGCCCGCAGCTGCTGCTCTTCGGCCTCTGGCTGCTCTTCCGCGCCTTCTCGGACCAGGGCAAGATTGATTTTCGCCGCGGTATCGTGTATGATGACAAAAACCCTGATCGAAGGAAGGAAAACGCGGATGCATCCGGAACTGGAAGCGATCCTGCCGAAGGTGCAGAAGCCGGCCCGCTATACCGGCGGGGAATACGGCGAGATCATAAAAAGCAAGGATGAGACGGAGCTGCGCTTTGCCCTCTGCTTTCCGGACACCTATGAGATCGGCATGTCCAATCTCGGCCTTCGCATCCTCTACGGCGTGCTGAACCGCCTGCCCGGCGTCTGGTGCGAGCGGGTCTTCGAGCCCTGGGAGGATATGGCGAAGGCCATGCGGGAGCACGGCATCCCGCTCTACGGCCTGGAAAGCGGCGACCCCATCCGGGATTTCGATCTCATCGGCTTCTCCGTGGGATACGAGATGTCCTTCACCGGCATCCTGGACATGCTCTCTCTGGCGGGGATCCCCCTTCTCAGCGCCGACCGGAAGGATCTGCGTCCCATCGTGTTCGCCGGCGGCGCCTGCATGTACAACCCGGAACCCATCGCGGATTTCATCGATCTTGCGGTCATCGGCGAAGGGGAGGAACTGGACGCGGAGCTGACGGAGCTTTTCCGCACCGCCAAGCGCGAGGGCTGGACAAAGGAACGCTTCCTCCGGGCGGCCGCCGGGATCGAGGGCGTGTACGTGCCCTCTCTGTACGACGTGCGCTATGGCGCCGACGGGACGCTTGCCTCCGTGACGCCCCGGGACGGCGCGCCGGAGCGGGTGCGCAAGCGCATCCTGCAGGACCTGGACGGAGCCCTTTTCCCCGTCCGTACGGTCATCCCCTCAACGGAGATCGTTCACGACCGCACCATGCTGGAGCTGTTCCGGGGCTGCATCCGGGGCTGCCGCTTCTGCCAGGCGGGCTACGTTTACCGCCCGGTCCGGGCGAAAAAGGCGGAGACCCTCATCCGGCAGGGCATCGAGAGCCTGCGGCACTCCGGCTACGAGGAGATCAGCCTCACCAGCCTCAGCACCAGCGACTACCGGGAGCTGGGCGCTCTCTGCGACGGGCTGCTGGAATGGTGCGAGCCCAGGAGTGTGAGCCTGTCCCTGCCCTCCCTGCGGGCGGACAACTTCTCCCTGGATCTGATGCAGCGGGTACAGAAGGTCCGCCGCAGCGGCCTCACCTTCGCGCCGGAGGCAGGCTCCCAGCGCCTGCGGGACGTCATCAACAAAAACGTGACGGAGGAAGACCTGCTCAACGCCTGCCGCACCGCCTTCTCCGGCGGCTGGAGCGGCGTAAAGCTCTATTTCATGCTGGGCCTTCCCACGGAGACGGATGAGGACGTGCTGGCTATTGCGGACCTGGCTTACAAGGTTTTCCAGGTCTGGCGGGAGGTCACCCCCAACCGCAGCAGGGGCGTTCGGATCACCGTTTCCACAGCCTGCTTCATTCCCAAACCCATGACGCCCTTCCAGTGGTATCCCCAGGACAGCCGGGAGGAGCTCATCCGCAAACAGAAGCTCCTGAAGGAAGCCATGCGTACCAAGGCCATCAGCTATTCCTGGCATGAGCCGGACGTGAGCTACGTGGAAGCGGCCCTGGCCGTGGGTGACCGCCGGTTGGGCCGTGTTCTGCAGCGGGTATTCGAAACGGCGGGGGGCCTGCAGGCCTGGGAGGAATACTTCCGCTATGACGCCTGGCTGGAAGCTTTCCGTCAGGAGGATCTGGACCCGGACTTCTACGTTCGCAGGGAGCGGGGAGAGGACGAGCTTCTTCCCTGGGACCTGATCGACGACGGCGTGAGCCGGGAGCACCTCTTGCGGGAGAAGCATCTGTCCGAAGCTGGAAAGACCAGCCCGGACTGCCGAAAACAATGCCTGGGCTGCGGCGCGAGCTGCCTGACGAAGGAGGGACGCTGCGATGCCTGAACTCCGGTTTCGTTTTGAAAAGCGGGGGAGAGCCGCCTATCTCAGCCATCTGGACGTGATGCGCACCTTCCAGCGTGCCTTTATCCGCGCGGGTGTCCGCCTTCGCCACAGCGAGGGCTTCAACCCGCATCCGAAAATGTCCATCGCCCTGCCTCTGCAGCTGGGCTGTGAAAGCGTCTGCGAGGCGCTTGACGCCTCTCTGCTCACCGGACCGGAGGATTTGCTGAACATCCTGAACGCCGCGCTGCCGGAGGGGATCCGGGTCACCGGCGTCGGGGAGCCGGGGAGACCCGTGCGGGACATCGCCTACACCGAATGGCGCCTGGGCTTTTCTTCCCCGGAAGAGGCGGAAAGGGCAGAACAGGCGCTTTCCGGGAAGGAGCTCGTCGTGGAGAAGAAAACGAAGCGCGGCATCGGCTCCCTGAACATCGCCCCTCATCTGCAGGTCCTGTCCCGGGATGGGCGTGAATTGCTGCTGCGCCTTCGGGCGGATTCGCCCAACGTGAACACGGGGGACGTTCGAAGGGCCCTGACAGGGATCCTGTGCGCGGAACCGGCGATGCACTGCCTTCGCCTGCGATTTATCACCCCTGAGGGGGAAACTTTTCAATAAAAACCCTTGCAATTGAGGGAAAGCTGTGGTAATATCCATTAGTCTGCACACAGCAGACGGAACGGGGCAGTCCTATGCCGTGAGGAGCGGTACGAATGCCCGATTGCGGAAAGGAGGAAAACATCATGGATTTGGTAAAAGCGCTTTCCGATCAGTATCTGAAGGCTGAAGTCCCCCAGGTACACGTTGGCGACACGGTCCGCGTGTCCGTCAAGGTCAAGGAAGGCAACCGCGAGCGTATTCAGGTGTTTGAAGGCATCGTCATCGCGAAGAGACACGGCGGCATCAATGAGACCATCACCGTCCGCCGCATCGCCTACAACGTGGGCTATGAAAAAGTGTTCCCGATCCATTCCCCCAATGTCGTCTCCATCGACACGATCCGGCGCGGCAAGGTTCGCCGGGCGAAGCTGTACTATCTGCGGGACAGAGTCGGCAAGCAGGCGAAGGTCAAGGAAAAGCTCTAAGCGGACAATCGGGGGTGCTGTGCAGCGCCCCCTTTTGTTATTCGGGAGGGAAGCCCTATGGACGAAAACCTCGCACCGGTGGAAGAAAAGACGGAAAAGAATCCCGCCGCCGGTCTGTACGACTGGGTCGAAAGCCTGGTGACCGCAGTGGTCGCCTGTATCCTCATTTTCCTGTTCTTTTTCCGTGTAGTCAACGTGGACGGCAGCAGCATGGTCCCCACGCTGCACGATTCCGACAAGATCGTGATTTCCCGCCTGGCCGGAAACTACCGGCGAGGCGATATCGTCGTACTGACGAAAACCGCTTTTTCCGATGAAAGCATCGTCAAGCGCGTCATCGCCACGGAAGGGCAGACCATCGACATCGACTTTGAACTGGGCGTCGTCTACGTGGATGGGGAAGCGCTGGTGGAACCCTATATTGCCGACAAGACCCATCGGGAACTGGACTTCTCCGGGCCGACCACCGTGCCGGAGGGCTGCGTTTTCTGCATGGGAGACAACCGCAACATGAGCACTGACAGCCGCCGGAGCATCATCGGCATGATCGATACGCGGTGCATCCTGGGAAAAGTCATCCTGCGCTTATGGCCGATCAGCAAGCTGGGAACGGTGAAGTGATGGGAACCGAAGCCATGAACGTCAACTGGTTCCCGGGCCATATGACGAAGGCGCTGCGGACGATGGAGAGCGATCTGAAGCTGGTGGACTGCGTCTGCGAAATCGCCGACGCGCGGATCCCCCGCTCCAGCCGCAACCCGGCCCTGGACGCCCTGCTCAGCAGGAAGCCCCGGCTGCTCCTGCTCAATCGGGCCGATCAGGCGGACCCCGCCATGAATCGCCGATGGGCAGAGCATTACCGGAGTCAGGGGATCGCCGTACTGGAGACCGACTGCCGCAGCGGCCGCGGGGTGGACAAATTCCCCGCCGCCCTTCGGGAGCTGCTTCGGGAAAGACTCAGCCGCCTGGAGGAGAAGGGCCAGGGCTCCCGGCCGCTGCGGGCGATGGTCGTCGGCATTCCCAACGTGGGAAAATCCACGTTTATCAACAAGGCTGCCGGGCGCAAGGCTGCCGCTGCCTCCGACCGGCCCGGCGTCACCCGGGGCAGACAGTGGATCACCGTCTCCAGGGGGCTGGAGCTGCTGGATACCCCCGGGGTCCTGTGGCCCAGATTCGACGATCCGGCGGTGGGAGAGCGCCTGGCTTTCACCGGCGCAGTGAAGGATCAGATCCTGGACGTGGAGGAGCTGGCTTCTCACCTGATCGCGCTGCTGGCGGTCCGTGCTCCACAGGCACTGAATGACCGCTGTAAGCTGACGGAGACGGAGGGCTTGCAGCCCTGGGAACTGCTGGAGGCTGCCGCCAGGAAGCGGGGCTTCCTTATCGCCGGGGGAGAAGCGGATACTCTGCGCATGGCAAACGTGCTGCTGGATGAATTCCGGGCCGGAAAGCTGGGCCGGATCACCCTGGAGGATCCCTGATGCTGCGCCCGGAAAAAAATCTCGGCCTCGTCTGCGGCATCGACGAGGCCGGACGCGGGCCCCTGGCCGGGCCTGTCTGCGCCGCTGCTGTGATCCTGCCTGAGGACTGGGAGCCGGCAGGGCTGGACGATTCCAAAAAGCTCAC
>JAEEGL016699522.1_pt1 | contig 18366 bp, 16 predicted proteins | sample 9134231 | NCBI WGS metagenome assembly JAEEGL01 (sample SAMN16246548, study PRJNA631951) | gut metagenome | biome: gut microbiome; feature: rumen; material: fiber-attached | host: Bos | place: Iran: Karaj | collected 2018-10 | reverse complement strand
TTACATTCTTAATTGCAAATTTTATTGTATTAAGAGTATCCTTATCAACATTTTTAATTGCTTTTTCTATTTCTTTTTCGCTTAATCGGAAAGCCTTAATATCACCGTCGCCAAACTGTTTTGCGTATTTTCTGACGGCTTTATCACCGTTTTTACGCACGTCTTGAATAATATCATTTACTGAAGATATATTCTCAAACTCTATTTTGGAGAAGAAACCCCCGTCAATTTCTTTATAATTACATATTTTCATATAAACCTACTTTGTTCTTGAAGCCAAATTACTTACTATATCCTGCGGAGTTACGTTATGAAGAGCCATAAAAGTAAGCATATGGTAGGCTAAATCGCTGGCTTCCCATTCTAAACCGTCGCCCTGTTCAAAGTTTACGGACTCAAATGCCTCCTCCATTACCTTGCGTTTAAGGTAAAATTCATTCTTAAAAAGCTTAGTGGTATATGAATTTTCGGGCAACTTTGCCTTTCTGTCCAAAAGCAGATTATAAAGTTCATTTATGCAAAATTCTCTGTCCTCAAAGCAGGAATAACGTCCTGTATGGCAGGCATTACCTTTTTGTCTGACTTTAAAGAGAAGCGCATCCTGGTCGCAATCGAATTTTGCGCTGATTAATTCCTGCGTATTTCCTGAAGTTAAACCTTTTGTCCATAATTCCTGTCTTGAACGGCTGAAATATGTTGCCAAACCTTCTGATAAAGATTTCTTTAAGGATTCTTTATTTGAATAGGCAAGCATTAAAACCTGTTTTGTTTCAATATCCTGCACAACTGTAGGAATGAGCCCGTTTTGCTTATCAAAATCCATAACCGCAATATAAGCGTCTTCAAGGTTAACTGCGCCTGTATATATGCACATGCCAAGCTGGGTTGAAACATTCATTTTGTTTAAGGTTACAATTTCATCTATAGTTGAAATACCTCCTGCAGCAATAAGTGTTTTCTTTGTGAGTGAACGGATTTCTTTTATTGCTTCAATATCCGTTCCCTGCATCATACCTTCTTTATCTACAATAGTGTAGAGATAACCTGCGCAAAGGTCGTCAAATCGCTTAATATAGTCAGCTGGAGTGGCATTAACCTCTTTAGTCCAGCCCTCTGTCGTAACCTTACCTTTTTTTGAATCTATTGCAACAAGAACCTTATCCTTCGGAAGTTTTGATAAAAATTCTTCATCTGCCGCAGTACCTATAATTATTTGTTTCGCACCGTTTGCAAGAATTCTTTTCGCTTTTTCCTTATCTCTTATTCCGCCGCCGACCCGGCAATGGGCGATTTTGCAGATTTCTTTTATAAGAGCTTCATTATCGCCCTTATTCATTGCTGCATCTAAATCGATAACGCTTATTTCGCCAAAACGGGAATAATATTTTGCAAGTTCCAGTACATTTTCTTTTTCAAGAACTTTTTCTTTTCCCTGTCTTAACTGAACAGCTTTACCGCCCATTAAGTCAATACTCGGAATAATCATAATTCTCGCCTTTCTTTTACAAAAAAATTATAAAAGAAACATGATTTTTTTTCCGAAAATGTTTAATTTTATAAATTTATAACCTTTAAAATGTCCTGCAGGTTCGCTTTGGTCTTTTTTACTTCCGCATTTGAATATTTTATTGCACTGTCGGGATCCTTTAACCCGTTTCCTGTTAAAATACAAACAGAGGTTGAACCTTCTTTTATAAGCCCCATTTTATTTGCTTTAATGAGTCCTGCAACAGATGCGGCACTGCCGGGTTCTGCCAGAATGCCTTCAGTTGAAGCCATTAATCTGTATGCTTCAATTATTTCTTCATCTGTTACGCTGTCAATTTTCCCGTTTGATAAATCTCTTGCACGTTCTGCCTGTTTCCAGCTTGCAGGATTACCTATTCTTATAGCCGTTGCGATTGTTTCGGGGTGAAGTATTCTTTCACCTCTTACTATTGCTGCTGCACCTTCTGCTTCATATCCCATCATTTTAGGCAGATGAGTTGATTTTTTGAGTGCAAAAAATTCTTCATAACCTTTAAAATAAGCAGTAATATTGCCTGCATTTCCTACGGGAATAAAGTGATAATCGGGAGCATCGCCCAGTGCTTCAATAATTTCAAAAGCACCTGTTTTCTGACCTTCAATTCTGAAAGGATTTACGGAGTTTACAAGCGTTATGGGCGAATTATTTGAAATTTCTATTACCATTTCAAGCGCTTCATCAAAGTTGCCTTCAATTGCAATAATTTCAGCACCGTACATCATTGCCTGCGACAATTTCCCGAGAGCAATATATCCGTCGGGGATTAAAACAAACACTCTGACGCCTGCTTTTGCGCCATAAGCTGCGGCTGCAGCACTTGTGTTTCCTGTAGAAGCACAAATAATTGCTTTTGAGCCTGCTTCAACGGCTTTTGTAACTGCCATTGTCATTCCTCTGTCTTTAAAACTTCCGGTAGGATTTGCCCCTTCGTATTTTAAATAAACATTACCTTTTAAACCTATTTTTTTAGCCAGATTATCTGCCTTTATTAAAGGTGTATTACCTTCATTAAGCGTAATAACAGGTGTACTGTCCGATACGGGTAAATATTCTCTGTATTTATTTATTAAACCTTGATAATGGTGCTTTTCCATTTCCTTCTCCTAATTCATAACTCTTAAAAGACTGTTGATTTCATTAATGCTGTCTGATTCAAGCATTTCTCTGAGTGCATTTTGAACATCAGATTCTTTGCTTTTTTCCGTAATAACAACAATTTCTGCCGTATTATCTTCATTCGTACCTTTTTGCATAATTGTTGAAATATTTATGTTATTTTTACCGCAAATAGTACCTATTATGCCTATTGCACCGGGGTTATTGCTTGCGGTTATTGAAATATAATATTCGTTATATGTATCACCTATGTCAATTTGCTCTGCGGTTTCATTTTGAGTATCTGTTACAGGTGAAACAGAATTGTTTGAAGCTTCCAGTTCGGAGGTTAAAACAAGCAAATCTCCCACAACGGAGCTTGAAGTTGGTTCTGCACCCGCACCAGCTCCTGTAAATACCAAATCACCTACGGGATATCCGCTTAACATAATGGAATTAGTTGCATTTTTAACTTTTGCTAGTAAATGCTTTTTTGCAACAAGCATAGGGTGTACTCTCACATCAATTTTACCGTCATTTAGTGCCTGTCCCATTGCTATAAGTTTTATTGTATAGCCCAATTCCTTTGCAGCTTTTATATCCTGAGGTTTTATTTTTGTAATACCCTCTCTGTATATCTTATTAATATCCACTTTTTTATTAAACGAAATTGTTGACAGTATTGCTATTTTATAAGCAGCATCAAAGCCTTCGACATCGCCTGTCGGATCGGTTTCTGCGTAGCCGAGTTCTTGTGCCTGTTGTAATGCTGTTTCATAAGATAATTCTTTTTCAGCCATTTTGGTAAGGATATAATTTGTTGTTCCGTTTAAAATTGCATATATTTTATTGATTTTATTTGAACGCAGGGTTGTTTTTACGGGCATAATTATCGGTATCCCGCCTGCCACTGCTGCTTCATAAAGAATTATTACATTGTTTTCTTTTGCACAGGCAAATAATTCGCTCCATTTTTTTGCAAGAAGCTCTTTATTTGCTGTTACTATATGCTTTTTGTTCTTTATTGCCTGAATTAATATATCAAAGGTCGGGTCAACATTTCCTGCAACTTCAATAACTATATCTATTTCAGGGTTATTTACTATATCATAGGGGTTATCCGTTAATAGTGAATAATCAAAATTTTCAATGTTTCTGGGCTTATTTACATTTTTTACCGCAATTTTTTCAATTTTTATATCAGGGAAAGATTGTAAAAGCTTGTAAACACCCGTGCCTACCGTGCCTAAACCTATAATTCCCGCTTTAAATGTTTTCATTATCTGCTCCGAATTTCCTATATAACAATTAAACCATAATTTACGGTTTATGGAAATAATATAATTTATGTAATTGCTTTTGGCTTACTTATTTTTCTTATCTTTAGATTGTTCTTCAGCGGGTTGTTGTTCTTCTTCTTCCGGTTCGTTGATTATAATAAGAACTTCATTTTTCCCTGCCATTTTAAGGTTATTTCTTGCCATAGCTTCTAAAGTCGCTTCCGAATTAAAGTTTTCAATATCGGATTTCAGCTGTTTATTTTTATCCAATTCTTCATTACGTTTGTTTTCAAGCCCTTTTATCTTTGAAACAAAGCTTATATTCTTATTAATATTGTTGAGCGCACTAACGGACAATTCAATAATGCAAATCAGCAGAACGAAAGTCAAAAGAGAGTATCTGAATTTTTTTTTCTCTTTTGGCTGCTGATTATTATTCAAATTTTTATTCGGATTTTCCTGCATAAAAAAATTATAACCTATATTTGCAAGGTTGTGTACAACTATTACATAATGTTATCCAGTCCGTACACAAATTTATTATTATCTGCCGTATAACGTACTGCAAGAAGGACACCGTCCATATAACAGGTTCTGTCCATTGAATGGTGTGCCATTTTAAAGATTTGTCCCGAAGCACCGAAAATTACTTCCTGAGAAGCTATATATCCCGGCATTCTGACTGAATGGATATGAATATTTGCTTCGGAATTTGCTCCTCTTGCTCCCTGAATTAGTTCCGTTTCGGGACAATTTCCGAAGGTGAAATCGGGGTTTTCTTCCGCCATCATTTTTGCCGTCTTTATTGCGGTTCCTGAAGGGGCATCTTTCTTTTGATTATGATGAAGTTCAATAATCTCGGCATTTTTAAAGTATTTGGAAGCCTGCTTTGCAAACATCATCAATAAAACTGCACCTGTCGAGAAGTTAGGGGCAATAAAGCAGCCCGTATTATTTTCTTTTGATAATTGTTCAATTTTTTTTATCTGTTCGTCTTTTAAGCCTGTCGTACCGATTACGGATTTTGTTTTATTTTTAATATACGTACAAACGTGGTCAAATATGCCTGCAGGCTGTGTAAAATCAATTATAACATCAGGTTTCTTGGATAATATTGCTTTTTCAATATCACTTTCAACCAAAACGCCTGTTTCTTTGCCCGTTGCTGCAACACCTGCATCTGTGCCGACTCCTGCTATATCAACAGCCATAACCAGTTCTGTATCTTCGGCATTAATTACGGCTTTAACTACTTCTTTTCCCATTTTTCCGAGTGCACCAACCACACCAACTTTTATCATGATAATATCTCCCGAGTTTTGTATATTTTCAATATTAACCGTAAAACAGATTTTATTCAGCATTTATTAAAAAATATTTATTAAAACTTCATTGATTAATATATGAAAATATGTTAGTATTTAATTAAAAATAATTTTAAGGAAAAGTCTGTTTTATGAGTAATGATGTATTAAACGAGAAATTAAAATCTATCAATGAAGAAATATTATCCACGGGAATAAATTTATCCGTTATGAAAACGCTGGTTAAAATTCTGGATTCTTCCTGTTCAAAAGAAATTGATTTAACGGATAAGGACAATTCTAATATTCTGTTTCTTATGGCAAAAATACTGGAAACAACCACAAAACAATATGATGTGATAGAAGATGTGCTTGAAAACAGCATGTATTAATTTGACCTTTTAACAGTAATTTATTAATATTAAAATATAAGTTAAAAGGAGATTTTATGCCGCAGCCATTTTCACAGGGTAATGTACAACTAAAAAAGAGAACATCTGTACTTGTCTTTTTAAAAGGCACAACAGCCCCTATTGTACTTTATGTTGAAAATCCGCAGGAATTGTATGAGGAGCTTACCCAGGTGCTTAAATTAAACTCCACAACTCCTAAACTTATTGAAAAAACAACAATCGGTCCTGTTAAGAAAATAAGTCTGCTTTCTACCCAAATATGCGCCGTTGCTATGCAGGAAGAACAATTTATGTAATTTCTCCGGACGTGCTTGCAGAGCATTAAAGATTAAACTATACTGATATTAGTTTGTAGATTTACGGTAGAGGCTGTATATGTGTAATCACGATTGCGAATGCTGTCATTCACTCGAAAACGGACATTTAAAACAGATTTATATTGCCGTAATTATACTTATTATTGCACTTCTTATTCCTAATGAAACTTTGAAACCATATTTCTTTATAGTTTCATATTTTATAGCAGGGTATAATGTGCTTTTTGCTTCTTTAAAAAATATATTAAAGGGGCAGATTTTTGATGAAAACTTTTTGATGTCTGCAGCTACAATAGGTGCATTATGTATAAAAGAATATCCTGAAGCTGTTATGGTAATGATTTTATACCTGCTGGGAGAGCATTTTCAGGATAAAGCAGTTGATAAAACAAGAGATTCAATAGCTTCACTTATGGATTTCCGTCCTGAGTATGCAAATATTGAAAGAAACGGAGTTCTTGAAAAAATTTCACCGGAATTAATTGAAACAGGAAGTATTATCATTGTAAAACCAGGTGAAAAAATACCGCTGGACGGGGTTATTACGGAGGGTGCTTCTTTAATTGATACCTCTTCTTTGACAGGGGAAAGTATTCCTGTAATAAAACAGGCGGGAGATGAGGTTTTAAGCGGTTCGGTTAATACCTCAGGACTAATAAAAATCAGGGTTACAAAGATATATAAAGAGTCAACCGTTTCTAAAATACTTGAACTGGTTGAAAATTCCGCCAATAAAAAGGCAAAAACGGAAAAATATATAACAAAATTTGCAAAAATCTACACCCCTATAGTTGTATTATTGGCGTTGTGTATTATTATTGTTCCCGTCTTTCTGACGGGAGCGGAAAATATAAATGATTGGATACGCAGAGGGCTGACCTTTCTGGTAATTTCATGCCCGTGTGCTTTTGTTATATCTGTTCCTCTTACATTTTTCGCGGGGATTGGCTGCGGTTCAAAACACGGTATTCTTTTTAAGGGCGGAAATTATCTTGAAATGCTTTCAAAAGTATCCGCTGTTGCTTTTGATAAAACAGGAACCGTAACAAAAGGCAGTTTTTCTGTTAAGGATATTATTCCTGCGGAAAATACAGAAAAATCAGAACTTATAAAACTTGCAGCCTATTTGGAAAGCTGTTCTAACCACCCTGTAGCACAAGCTATAAGTAAACTTTATAAGGAAACAATTGATAATTCGCAAATAAAAAAGGCAGAAGAAATTTCAGGACTCGGAGTAAAAGCAGAGGTTTTCGGAACGGAAATTATTATCGGGAATCTTGAAATAATGAGAAATTTTGATGTTAAAATTCCTCAGGAAACCAATAACAACGGTATTATATTTGTTGCAAGAAACAGAGAATATATAGGACACTTCATTATTTCCGATGAATTAAAAGAAAATGCAATTAAAACGGTAACTTCGTTAAAGCGGATTATTCCGAAGATAGTAATGCTGACGGGAGACAGCGAAGCAAACGCAAAAGATACGGCTGAAAAACTCGGTATAACAGAATATTATTCAAAGCTGCTGCCTGCAGATAAAACGGAAAAAGTAGAAAATATGATAAAGAATGGATACACTACTGCATTTGCAGGCGACGGAGTAAATGATGCTCCTGTTCTAATGAGGGCCGACATAGGTATTGCAATGGGCGCACTTGGCTCTGATTCCGCTATCGAAGCAGCTGATGTTGTTATAACAGATGATGATATTTCCAGGATTCCTGCGGCGATTGAAATCTCAAAATATACAATGAGGATAGTAAAGCAGAATATAGTATTTGCAATCGGTGTAAAATTTTTATTTCTGTTTTTTGGTGCTGTCGGGTTAATGACTATGTGGGGAGCCGTTTTTGCAGATGTCGGCGTAACCTTAATTGCGGTATTAAATTCGCTGAGGATATTAAGAAAATAAAATTTTATTCGACTTTATATCTTGCCTGAGCCCAAGGGTAGCCTCTTATTATCTGCCAGTTGTCTTGCATTATTAAAGCCCCGCAATAATTCCCGCTTCCTTTTTTGTTACAGTTATTAGGATTGCTGTCAGATATAAGCTCTTCTCTTGAATATTCATGTCCAAAGGGTAAAAATTTCCCTACATATTCCGGGTGTTCATTATTTTGCAGCCAGTATTCAAACAGGAAAATATCTCGTGCAACAACATTAAGCCTCTTCTTCCCGTTTGTATCAATATAAAAATAAAGAACTTTGTAGTTAGTATTTCCTATTGCCTGTATTGCAACAAAAACCCCGTCATTAAGATAAAATCTTGTCCATGTTGAATTTAAAGATTTTTCCGTTGCGTCAAGTTCTTTAAATGTATATGCACACTGACCTTCTGTTGAATTTTTACAGTCCCTTAATATAATTAAATAGGGTTTAAGATAGTTTTCAAAAAACAAATAAGTACCCTGACTGCTTAATTTATCGGGAAAATCCCAATTGACGGAAGCTCCGTTTAATGCCTGAGAAGCATAAAATGCCTGAGAAAACGTTGAATATGCTTTTTTTAACCTTACTACCGTCTGGTTTTTATTGTAATCAGCAACAAAAGTACCTACCGACAAAGTAAATACGATACCCACCATTGTTAAGGCAATAAGTGTTTCAGATAACGTATTACCGTTTTTTGTTCTATTGAAGATTTCTTTTATTCGTTTAAGCAAATACAGTCCTCTTTTATTAAATATATCTTTTTAAGACTTCTGTCAATTCTTTTTTTTCTTCATTATCTAAAACAACCAGAGGTTTTCTTACATATTCCTTAATAATTCCGAGTTTGCTGAGTGCATATTTTACGGGTACAGGGTTTGGAGCCATAAAAAGTTTTCTGAACAGCGGGTATAACTTCAGATGAAGTTTGAGTGCTTCTTGATTTTTACCTGCTTTAAATGCCTGAATCATCTGCTTTAATTCGCTTCCCTGCACGTGAGAAGCTACACTTATAACACCATGTGCACCTAATGACATCATAGGAAGAGTTAAACTGTCATCACCCGAATAAATAGCAAAATCATCGGGACATAGTGTTCTTATTTCACTGATTAAGTCCAAATCAGAATTACTCTGTTTAACCGCAACAATGTTCTTAAACTCATTTGCAAGTTTTGCGATTGTTGCAGGCTGCATATTTACACCTGTTCTTCCGGGGATATTGTATAGAATAATCGGAAGTGTTACCGCTTTTGCAATAGCTGAAAAATGTTCATACATACCTTTTTGAGACGGTTTGTTGTAATAAGGTACAACTGTAAGAATGGCATCTGCACCGGCTTTTTGCGCATTTTTTGCGGAATTTACTGCTGTTTCCGTACAGTTAGAACCTGCTCCCATTATTATTTTTACACGCCCATTTACAACTTTTTTAACAAATTCAAACATTTGTGCTTCTTCTTCGTGCGAAAGTGTCGGGGTTTCACCCGTTGTTCCCGCTACAAGAATTGCATCTGTTCCTGTTTTAATTAAGTGATTAATCAGTTTTTCAAGTGAAGGGTAGTCTATACTTAAATCCTCATTGAAAGGAGTTATCATTGCCGTAATTAATTCGCCTGCATTATATCTCATATTTTTATTCCTTTTTTAAAAAACCTGCATTTCTATTACTTTTTCGGCTATTCTTACCGTATTTAATGCCGCACCGATTCTTAAATTATCCGCTACACACCAGAAAGAAATTGCGTTATCAAAAGCTATATCTTTTCTTATTCTGCCGACATATACGGGGTTTGTGCCTGCCGCCATAACAGCAGTCGGAAATTCATAGTTTGCTGTATCGTCGATGACTTTAACACCCCAGGCATGCTCAAGAATTTCTCTTGCTTTTTCGGGAGTAATATTCTTTTCAAATTCAACTGTAACTGCTTCCGAGTGTCCGACAAAAACGGGAACTCTGACTGCTGTACAGGAAATCGGGGTATCGGGCTTCAAATGAAGAATTTTTCTTGTTTCGTTTGTAACCTTCATTTCCTCTTTTGTGTATCCGTTATCACAGAATACATCTATCTGGGGAATGCAGTTATAAGCAATCGGCTTTTTAAATACTTTGTTCTCAAACGGTTTTTTATCGTTTGCGGCAATTGTACTTTCTCTTAATTCGTTAATGGCTGCTAAACCTGCACCTGATACTGACTGATATGTACTTACCACCATTCTTTTTATGCCCGCATAGTCATGTAAGGGTTTTAATACAAGCATTAATTGAGAGGTTGAACAGTTTGGATTTGCAATAATTCCTTTATGAGTTCTTATATCTTCATCATTAACACCTGCTATAACAAGAGGAACATCTTTTTCCATTCTGAAGGCACTTGAATTATCGATATAAACGGCACCTCTTTTAACTGCTTCTTTTGCCAAGGCAAGACTTGTTGAACCGCCTGCCGAAGCAAGAACGATATTAACACCTTCAAAGACTTCGGGAGTTGCTTCAAGAACCGTATAATCTTTACCTTTAAATTCAATTGTTTTTCCTGCACTTTTCTTGCTTGCAAGGAATTTTATGTCCTCATAAACTACGTTATTTTCCTGTAAAATTTCTAAAATATGTCTGCCAACTACACCTGTTGCGCCTAATACGGCAATTACGGGTTTTTTCATAATATGTACCTCTTTTCCATACAAGAAATTATCCGATAAAAAACCAATAATTACAAGTAAATACACATAATTTAAATAATACTAAATTTTAATGATTTTCAACAGGCAAAATAACATATAAAAAATTCATAAATAATGTAACAAATCTTTTAAAAAATGCTAAAGATATAAGACTAAGTGCATAATTCCAAATTATATGAGGTCTTAAATAAAATCGTCTGTAAAATTCTTTTTGCTTTACCAATAAAGCCTCTCCTGATATTCCTTTTGGTTCAAGAATTGGGAGCCAACCATGAATTTTTTTATAATCCAGTTTTATATGCGGGGTTTCCGATAATAATTTTTCATACTGTGCAGAACCCGGCATTGGTGTTAATATAGATACAACAGCATCTGAAAAAGGAACTCTCAATGCAAATTCAATTGTTTTATCTATAGATTCAGCCGTATCTGCAGGGTGTCCTATCATAAAATGTCCTTTTGCTTTTATTCCTATTTCTCTGCACCAATTAATCACTTGTTCAATATTTTCTAATGATATATGTTTTTTTATATCTTTTAAAACCTCTTTATTTGCAGATTCTATGCCAAAAGCAATATGCCAGCATCCGTTTTGTTTTAAATATTTTAAAAAGTCATACGTAACATTATCTACTCTTGCAAAACACGACCATTTAAATTTTAATTTTTCTTCTCGGCATTTATCAAATAATTCATATATCCTTTTTTTATCAAGTAAAAAAGAATCATCATTAAAGTGAATTTCACGTATTCTATATTTTTTTATAACCTCTTTTATTTCTTCAAATATATTTTCAGCTGACCTTTCGCGATAGCTTATACCAAAAACTGCATGGGAACAAAAAGTACATAATCCGGGACATCCTCTTGATGTAATAATATTTGTAACAGGGAGCGTACTGTAATCACATAAAACAGGGACATAACCTTTTAAATCTTTTACAAGATGTCTTGCAGGAAAAGGCAAACTATCTAATTCTTTTATAAATTCCCTGGGTTTGGTTTTAATAATTTTATTATTACGTCTGAATACAATACCATCAACTTTTTCTAAATCACCTTTTGTATTTAAACACTCCAATAATTCAAATGATGTTATCTCTCCCTCACCTATAATACCAAAATCAAAACACTCATAAGATAATGCTTCTTCCGGCAAGGCAGATACATGTACCCCTCCTAATATTATTTTAATATCAGGCAATCCTTGTTTTATCTTTTCAGCTAAAGATACTGCATGTTCAAAACAAACAGTAGTAGCAGTAATTCCGACATAACATTTGCTTGCTTCGGATGCAAACTTTTTAACCTTAGCTACGGTCATTTCCTCAGTCAGTTGTTCATGCTCGGCATCTATAAATTTGACATCATAATTTTTCGATTCCAAATATGAAGCAATATACAATATACCTAAAGGGAGCTGAGAACCGCCTGCTACTCCCAAAAGTTTTGAAGAGTATCGTTCAGATCTTAATATTGGCGGATATATTAATATATAAGTTGCTTTCATATATAAATAATATCATATTAAAAATATTTTTTTTAAATTATATATTTCACTTCTTCTTACGTTATAATCAATTTATGGAAGAAAAAAATATAATAGGATTCTGGGGTTACCCTAATCCTGATTTAATTGATAAATATAAAAAACAATATCCGAAGGCAAAATGGGTTGATTTGGATATTGATTACGGTTTTTCAAAGCAGGATATTCTGCCGGAATCATATTGCTCAATTATTAAAAATATTATAAACGGTGCCTTTTATTATAAAAAAGAATTAATTGCAATTTTGGCGCCTATCGGTAAAGACAAGTGCGACAGCGGCTGGTTTGCTTATGAAATCTTAAAAGATATGGGTTTCCCCGTTGTTAAGTCTTTCTTTGAAGAAAAAAATTTAAAAAGAGATGTAGTTATTTCAACCTCAAATATTCCTCTAAAAGAAAAAATAAATTTGATTACAAAAGGAATATATGAACCGCAAACAGATACGTTTGAACAATGCAAAGCGAAATTCGGATTCTGGGGAGTGCCTCCGAATGACCTTTCCATACTGGATTTATTCCCGAATGAAACACATGTTTACGGCTGGACAAGATGTGTAGAAGCTATGGCTCCAGCTGATATTGAATTGGAAATGTTTGTTGAAAAAGATGTTCCTACGGTATTTTATGCACAATCCTTCTGTTCAAAAGCACAGCTTGCCAAGTATCTTGCCGATAAATACAACGGATTATATATTGATATTGACGATACTGTTACAAATTCCACAAAAGCCAAAATAGAAGCTTTTTTGAGGTTAAGATGAGCATAAATATTGTACTTGATGCAGGCACTACGTGGTCTAAAATAATTGAAACAACAGCTTCGGATTTAATGAAAAAATATTCCGAATACCTTGTAATGCAAGAAAAAGGTCTGAAGTATTATGTAATGCCGTCAGCTAATCTTAAAGATATTGATTTTAAGTTTGACAGAGCAACGGGACACATGTCATTAAGCATGCTAAATAATAAAAATGACTATGAAAATGAAGTAATAGCATTAATACAGGGGTTTAAAAAGCACGTAAGTGAAGATGCAATAATTCTTGATATGGGCAGTCGTGATTCAAAATGGGCTTCATTTAAGAACGGCAAGTTTAAGGATTTGGACTGGAACAGCAGCTGTTCCAGTTCTACAGGCGCAACAATAGAAATGCTTTTAAAATTTTATAATATAAAAGCCGGCGATTTAACCGTAAATGATGAAAAATATGTTATAACCTGCGGAATTTTCGGACTGGAAAAAATAATGGACGATATTGCAAAAGGTGAAGATTCAAAAACGGCAATAGCCAAATTTATCCACGGTATTGCCTTTAATGCCTGGAATTTCTCAAAAAAGCCGGATAAAATATACTTATCGGGCGGTTTCTGCGAGAATAAATGTTTTGTTGATTCTTTAAAAAAGTATTGCGAAGTTGTACCGTTAGGCAGATTTTTATTGTGTGAAGGCTTATTTTAAAATTTTACATATTTCTGCCCGATGCTTTATTAGGTGATAAACTTAAGATGTAGTACACCGTGGGAGATAGTTTATTAATGAACAAACAGGCACTTATTATAATTTTTTCCTGTCTGTATATGTTCGGTATTATTGCTTTCTTATCCGATAATTATATGCTTATGGCGATAATTACTCTTTCTGCTTGTATATATTGCTGTTTCTTCAAAAAATTATTCGGTTATAAGCATTTTATAATTTTTATTCTGATATTTATGATCGGTAATTTTAATTCGTCTTTTCATCTTAAATATGATGATGAACTGGCTTCTTTTGCGGATTCCAATGTTAATATCGAAGCAAAAGTCATTTCAATACCCACAAACAACATAAAAGACAGAACAAAATTTTATGCAAATGTTACCGGTATTAAAACAGATGAGATTCAAAGGGAAAATATAAGTGCAAAATCATTAATTACCATAAATGATGAAGATGCCAAAATCAAAAAAATTAAAATAGGAGATACATTAAATTTAACGGGGCGGCTTAAAGTTCCTTCACCGTCTAAAAATCCGTGCCAGTTTGATTATGCAAAATATCTTCAGTATAAAAATACATTTACGCTTGTATATGCGGAACAAGATTGGACTATAATTTCTCACGCAACGGATTTTAAAGGTAAATTAATCCGAAAACTCAATGATACAAAAAATCATATCTTGTCTATTCATGCACAGAATGTTAAATCTCCCATGCTTGAAATATTAGGCGGAATTATTTTCGGTGATGATGCAGTAAATCCTGACGAAGAAATTAAAACTTCTTTTATAAATTCAGGTATTTTCCATATTCTTGCGGCTTCAGGCATGAATGTAACCTTGATTTTCGGTATATGGTTTTTCTTTGCCAGAAATTTAAGGTTTAATTACAGATTTTCCATTATTACAGGTATTCTGCTGATATTGTTTTATACTCTTATGACAGGCTTCGGTCCGCCTATAATTCGTGCAGCATTAATGCTTACTTTAATTCTAATAGGCAAATTACTGGACAGAGCGGCTTCTACCCTTTCACTGTTATTTATGGTGGCATTTTTAATGTTGTTATATAATCCTCTTATGCTGGTTGATATAGGGTTTCAATTATCGTTTATCGTAACATTTGCCCTGATTTTGACTTCGCCGCTTCTTGTCTTCAGTTTTAAAAATAAGGCTTTAAATTATATTCTCGGCGCATGCTGTATTCCCGTTATTGCACAGTTATATGCTGCTCCTCTGCAAATGTTCTATTTTAATACATTTTCGATGTATTCGGTTTTTGCAAATATCGCAATTATACCTGTTTTGAGTATTGTTTCCTTTATCGGTTTTATGAGCTCAATGCTTGCAATAATTCCTGCCATTGCTCAGCCCGTTTGCAAAATTGCCGATTTTATTTTAAATCCGCTTCTCTTTTATATTGTAAGTGTTGCTCAGTTCTTTTCGGAATTACCTTATTCAATTAAAGATGTTCAGAAACCAATGCTTCTGCAAATTATTCTTTATTTTATAATCATAGTTTCAATAACCTGTATCCTGAGAGCAAAAATTAAATCTAAAAAAATATTAATTGCTCTTTCTGTTTTGATTTTGGTATTCTTTTTAAGCTTTATAAAAATTCCCGATAAAAATCCCGAAATCATTTTCTTTTCTGTCGGGAATGCCGATTCTGCGCTCATAAAAACACCAAACAGGGACTATATTATGATTGATACGGCTAAATCAGGATATCTCAATTCTCAGTCGCAGGCTAAATATATTATGATTAAATTTTTAAAGGAAAAAGGGATTAAAAACTTAAAAGCACTTATTTTAAGTCATTTTGATTCCGACCACACCGGAGGAACAGTTGATATTCTGGAAAATATCAATACCGAAACGGTATATTTAACAGATGTTTATGAAGACACCGAAATTTCGGACAGTATTTTAAAATATATCGCTGATAACAAAATTAACTCTGTCAGTATTAAGGGTATACAAAAGATTTATGATAATGACGGTTTTGTAATAACAATTATTAAACCTGACGGAAACGAAATTAAAACGGAAAATCAGAAATCACTTATAGTTCATTGCAAATACAAAGATAAAAATTACTTATTTATGGGTGATGGAGATGTAAAATCCTTTGAAGCTCTGCCGGACGATTTCAAAAACAATATTACAGTAATAAAATCAGGGCACCATGGTGCAAAAGATACAATAAATTCCGATATGGTAAACAGTTCTGATTTGTTTATTATCTCAACCGGGCCGAATCCTTATAATCACCCGAACCCCGAAACTATTGCAGTAATTGATGAAAATAACGGCAAATACCTGAGAACAGACTACGGGAATGCAGTTAAAATTATTCAGGAAAAAGAAAAAATAAAAGTTTATTCATATTCCCCGAAATATAAAAAGTTCAAAGAAACGGTTACTTTTTAATTTTTTTATCGGATAATGTTGTTATATTGAGAAAAATAGGGGAAAAAAATGAAAAGAGTTTTACTTTGTATAATGGACGGTTGGGGAATCGGTAAAGACAGCCCCAAAGATGCAACAAAAGTTGCAAATACGCCAAATATAGACAGGTTTTATAAAGAAGAAAAAAATATACAAATATTTGCAGACGGCGAACATGTCGGACTTCCTGACGGTCAGATGGGCAATTCGGAAGTAGGACACTTAAATATCGGAGCAGGAAGAATCGTCTATCAGGATTTAACAAGAATAAACAAATCCATAAAAGACGGTGATTTTTATACTAACGAGAAGTTTTTAAATGCCGTAAAGCACGTTAAAGAAAATAATTCTTCACTTCATCTGTTCGGACTTGTTTCAACGGGCGGTGTACACAGTTCTTTAGACCATATTCTAGCTTTAATAGAATTTGCAAAACAGCAAAAACTCACAAAAGTATATCTTCACGCATTTTTAGACGGCCGTGATACACCTCCTAAAAGTGCTGTAGGCTTCTTGGAAACAGTTGAAGCAAAATTAAAAGAAGCAGGGCTTCCTCCTGTTGCATCGGTATCGGGCAGATACTATGCTATGGACAGAGATAACCGTTGGGACAGAGTTGAAAAAGCATATAATATGCTGCTTCTTGGAGAAGGTAATAAGGCTGATTCCGCGGTAGAAGCAGTAAAAGCTTCTTATGACAAAGATGTAACAGATGAATTTGTTGAACCTACGGCAATTAATGTTCCTGCTTCAAGAATACAGGATAATGATGCGGTTATATTCTTTAACTTCAGACCGGACAGGGCAAGAGAAATTTCAAAAGCAATCAACTTTGCTGATTTTGACGGTTTCAACAGAAAAGCGGTAAGAAAAAACATATATTACGTAACCTTTAAACAGTATGATGTTACGTTCCCGTTCCCTGTTGCTTTTGAACCCCAGCCTTTGACAAACATATTAGGTGAATGGCTTGATAAAAAAGGAGTTAAACAGTTCAGAACAGCCGAAACGGAAAAATATGCACACGTTACATTTTTCTTTAACGGCGGAATTGATGAACCGAATAAACTTGAAACCCGTGTATTGATTAATTCTCCAAAGGTTGCCACATACGATTTGCAGCCGGAAATGAGTGCGCCTGCAGTATGTAATGAGGTCTTAAAAGCACTTGATAATGATGACTACGGATTTGTGCTTGTAAACTTTGCAAATCCGGATATGGTAGGTCATACTGGAGTAATGGAAGCAGCGGTAAAAGCCTGTGAAACAGTTGATAACTGTGTAGGCAAAATAGTTAATAAAGCAAAAGAAAAGGGAGTTGCTGTTGTTTTAACCGCCGATCACGGAAATGCGGAATGTATGGAAGATAAAACCACGCACGCACCGTATACCGCACATACAACAAACCCGGTTCCGTTGTTTGTAATGAATGCAGGTAATATTGAACTGAAAAATACAGGCGCTTTATGTGATATAGCTCCTACGGTGCTTGATATTATGGGTATTGAAAAACCGGCAGATATGACGGGCGAATCTCTTATAAAACATTAGTTATACAATAAAAAAGACCTCATCTGATGATGAGGTCTTTTTTATTATCATATATTATACGTTTTCTTTAACTTCTTCCTGTTCTAATTTCTTTAAGCCCATAGCAACTATTCTTCTGTTACTCTGATATCCGTATAAGAAGTATATTACAAGCCCTATGACTATCCACAACGGGAATAAAAATGCCGAAGTTTTAACTTCTCTTAATGCTACAAACATTAATCCCGAGCAGAACAGTACTCCTAAAATCGGGAACCACGGGCAGAACGGAACTTTAAACGGTCTTGGTCTGTCGGGCTCGGTTTTTCTTAAAATCAAAATACCTATACATACAATTACAAATGATGTGAAAGTACCGAATATGGCAAGTTCTGCAGCTACCTGCATATTAATGAATAAGGACCCCAATAGAATCAATACCGATGATAATACAGTAATTACCCAAGGTGTATTAAATTTAGGGTGAACTTTTTTCATAATAGGCGGTAAGAAACCGTCACGGGCCATAGCATATAAAATTCTGGTTGTACCGTACATAAGAACAAGAAGTACTGATGTTAAACCTGCTAAAGCACCTATTGAAATTGCACCTGCAAACCAATCCTGACCTACAAAGCTCATAGCGTGAGCAATAGGAGCCTTAAGGTCTATTGATTCCATTGGCATCATACCTGTTAATACTATGGTTACAAGAGCATAGAAGATTGAACAGATAATTAATGAACCTATTAAACCGATAGGCAAATTCTTTTGCGGATCTTTTGTTTCTTCCGCAGCTGTTG
>JAEEGL016624298.1_pt1 | contig 18366 bp, 15 predicted proteins | sample 9134231 | NCBI WGS metagenome assembly JAEEGL01 (sample SAMN16246548, study PRJNA631951) | gut metagenome | biome: gut microbiome; feature: rumen; material: fiber-attached | host: Bos | place: Iran: Karaj | collected 2018-10 | reverse complement strand
GGTATGGTTATTTCTGTTGCTTTAAAAGACGACTTTGATATAGTTAATCACTACTATACCAAAAATATGCTCGAAGTAACTGATTATAATATTTCTAAAACAGATAAAAATGTTGAGCGTTTAAAGACTTTAGGATACGTTCCTGATGACTTTTTCGAAGACGTTAGATTTCATCAGAAAACAGGGCTTTTATGGCGTAATTTAAGCAAGTCAAGAGTACCTTATAAATACTTTGATTTTGATGTTGCGGATAACGTATATAAGAAAATCGGTGGGTTCTATGAATCCGATACCAGATTATCTGCAATTAATGAAAAGATCATTTCTGAATTTAGAAGTAATGACAGATATTTTTATTCACTTGAAGAATATCTTAAAATGTTCAGAAGAGTTGAGGCTACCGGTTCTTTTGCTAAGGTATCTCATAAGGCTATACTCTCCTATTTTGTTAAGCATAACGAGTTTTTCTTTGACGGTGAATATGTCTGGGATAGAGAAATTAAGGACGCAACGACATATATTAAGAATCGTTTTACTCAGTGTGGCTTTTCAAACAAGGCATTTGTCCCTGTCGAAAAAATAAACGAATATATTGAAGAACACCCTGAATTATCAGACGAACAGAAAGACTGTTTAAGAAATTTAGCCACTGATAATATTACAATTATTACCGGCGGTGCAGGTACTGGTAAAACAACGGTTATTAAAAGCATTATAGAGACTTATAACAAGCATTTTTCTACAGGTTCGTTATTATTAGCACCGACAGGAAAAGCAAGTCGCAGAATCGCTGTTAAGTGCGATAATCCGGCATATACAATACACCACGCACTTCGCAAATCATTAGAGAATGATTATATTCATTACAGAGAAAATAATCCATTCCCGGAACAGTTATTTGTGATAGATGAATCTTCTATGATAGATACTCTCTTAATGCGTGATATTTTAAGAGCAATATCTTTAGGTTCTAAGGTTATTTTCGTAGGTGATTATCAGCAGTTAGAGGCTGTAGGTGTAGGATCTCCTTTTCACGAAATGATTGAATCAGGCTTATGTAAGGTTATTAAACTTACAAAGAACTTCAGACAGTCTGACGACAATGCAATTTTAAATAACGCTGAAGCCGTATTAAACGGTGAAATGTTTTTTGAAGGTAATGGTGTAACAATTCACGACATATCATTATCGGAATTAAGCAAATATGCAAGTGAAGACACTGTAAATATCTCTCCTTACAGAAAGATAGTGTCTGCAATAAATCAGTCCATTTATAACAAGCATAAGGAAGATACAAAATTCCAGAACGAATACTATTATAAGGGCTGTCAGGTTGTATTTAATAAGAATACAGAGCATTATGCAAATGGTGATACCGGAAGGGTTTTAACATTTGATGATGAATCAATGAAAATCGTTTTAGACGATACTTATGAAGTTATTACAGTTAACCGTGAAGATTTTGATAATATGAACTTCGGTTATGCTTTAACAACTCATAAGGTTCAGGGAAGTGAATATAATAACATTAAGATTTTCTTGCCTAAGGAATTAACATCATTTTCTGCTAATCCTAATATGCTTTATACAATGATTACCAGAGCAAGAAAAAATGTTGATATATATTATTATTCAGAGTAAGTATAAGTAACGAGGTAAGTAAGTATGAGTACAAATTGTTATATCGAAGAAAATAAGCATAATACAAACCTTTTAAACGAGTATTTTGAGGCTTTGTCAAGCAATCTGACTAAACCTCAGATATGGGTGGAAATCTTCGGCATAGACGAAATAAGCCGTTCCAAGAGCGTATTATATTTACTCTCTTTTCTTCTTTTATGTGTATATGGATATACTTATGAAGAGGCACTCGAAAAGGTTGATATAGAGTGGCTTAATAAACATAAAATTACAGAACTCGGTATGGGAAAATATTTAAAGGTTCGTTCTACGGACGGCTTTATAAGTATCTTCCGATACCGTAATTTGCTTTTAAAGATAATATACGAGAACTGGGATATTGAAACGGATCTGTTAAAGATATATGAATATCAGGCTAAATTTGAAGAAATAAACAATGGCAGACATTCGCTATTGTATAACGAATATTTTAAAATTATAAAATTGTTAGAGAATAAATAGCCAAATTATCGAAATAATTTGACATTTAATTAAAATTAGTTTATAATATAATAAAAATAAACAAGTTGTTTAAGACAAGAAAGAGAGGCTTAATTATGAAAAAAACAATTGCTTTATTTATGGTACTTTTAATGGGAATGTTATTTGTTACAGGTTGTAATTATTCTTACGAAGAAAAGAATGATAAACCGCCTTATATGGAATCGGTAAACAAAAACATTCGTTAATATTATTAGAGAATATTTGTTTCAATTAGAAAGGTCGGGTGATTAAATGAAAACAAATATCAAAACTACTCTTCTGCTTATCGCTAATGCGTTTCTTATCCTAATCTTTGCTTTAGGATTAAATGTATTAACAGTAAGTGCAAAGAACCTTTATACAATCAATTTGTATGACGGCACTAAATACGAAACCGAAGAGGAACTTAAAAATCTTGAAACAATTTTAAGAGCAGACGGATATATTTGTGTATCCAGTTGGTGTTCGGACGATTCAGAAAAGACTGAGGCTTTAAGAGATACATACTTTAGTTGTATTGATTTTCTTGATTACAAGGATTTTAAGGTATTTATATCTCCTGTCAGTCTGGAATCTTGTTTAAGCGGTGGATTTGATAATATGGATACCGTAATTATTAACTCTTATGCTTTTTCTGAAGAAGCACAGAAAGAAGAAGGCGGTATCGCATATAACTATACTCAGAATCCTAACAATATTATAGCAGGTCAGGAAGGAACTGGAACTCTTACCATTGACAGTGTTATCAATGAAGAAATTGCAGAGAAGTATAAATATACTACAGCAGTCTTAATCTTTACAAGTTACGATCACGGCAAGAGTTTTGAAATTGATTTAAGTCCGGCAAACGGATATAACGGTGTATATACAATTTCAAACGGTAATTATTACGTACAGAGTATCTTTTTAGGCGAAGATTGTACTCCTGAATACGAAGTATCGGATTTTACAATAGCAGACGGAATTGGTGCTACTCTTACATTCGATTTTACTGCTAACTGGGAAAAGAAACCGGAAGCAACAATTAAAGAACAGAGTGAAGATACAGATAGCGAGACTTCAGACGTTTTGGATATTGTTGAGGACGAACCGGTTAAAAAGAACTATATTCCCTTAATCGTTACCGTTTCATCATTCGTATTGTTAGGAATTATCGGTCTTATCGTATTTGTAATCTTTAAGAAGAAATTAAGTAATGGTTCAATGTAAATAAGGTTAAAGGGAAGAGAAATATTGCTCTTCCCTTTTTAAAAAGAAAGGAAGGTGTTTAATTTGAAATATTTGGTTGACTACGAAAATACGGATGTATCCGGTTTATTGGGATTACAGGATTTAACTGAAGAAGATAAAGTAGTTATCTTCTATTCTGAAAAAAGCAAAAGAGTTGATTTTTCCATAGTATCAATTCTTACTTCAATGAAGGCTGATTTTGAATTAGTCGGTGGACAAAAATCTGCCCCTAACTATATGGACTTTTGGATTGTATGTGAATGTGCCAAAACCTTCTTTAAGGAAGGTATCGAGGATATAGCAATTATCAGTAAGGATAAAGGCTATATATCCGTTCAGGACTATTTTAAGAGAATGAATAAAGATATCATTCTTTCAATGGATATTGATTCTGTTATTAAAAGGAATAAAAAGAAGAACATTGTTAAACCTGTTGACACTGTAAATGTACCAAAAGAAAACATTTCAAGTGTAAACAAGAACAATAACAAGAATAAAAAGAATAAGCAAAAAGACAATGTTCAGGTTCTCAGCCAGAAGTCTTATTACAAGAAAATGTCGGTAGATCAAATGAATGAATTAAGACTTTTAATCGAGGACGTTTCAACAGGTGATGATTTTAACCAGAAAGTATTTTCTGCTGTTGAAAAGAATCAAAAGCCCGGTATGTTGCATTTTTCATTAGTTGAATCTTTAGGAAGAAAAGACGGTGAAAAGGTATTCAGAATGATTGAAGAAAAGTTCTTCACAAGAGTAAATGATTTAAGTAAGGAAGCGTAAGAATGGCGAAATTAAACAAGAAAATATATGAACTTAATGAAGAAGATATACGTAATTATATTCCCGGTGCTTCACCCTTCTTTGACAGCGAATATTATCTGTTTAAGGATAATAAGTTAAAGAAGGCTACTGAAGACAAAGCCTTTATGGATTTATGCAAAGAGTTAATATCCGTAGATGATTTTTATTCTGAAGTATCCTTAAAGCATTGGATTACTGACGATAAATTTAAGCATTTTGTAACAAAACCCGATTTGGATTTTTCTTATGGTAAGAATCTAATCGACAGAATTCTTGAACTTTCAAATGTCTTAAAAGAAAACGGTTTTGAAAAAGATATGAAAGAATATCATAAGGAACTGATGAAATATTTACACCATTACGGCAGAGAATACAAAGGTTGTTTTACACGCCTAAATGAAATGCTTGAATGTTTATGCGAAAAGAATCAGGATATGTCTTCTACGGATGCGTTCTTAATGAATCCTAAGAACTGGGATAAGATACAACTTGAAGAAAGATTTCGTAAGAACAAGGACGTTCTTTGTGAATACAATAATTTGCAAAATTATTTTTCACTGGAAACCCAAGATCGTATTATTGCTTTTTGGGAATATATAGCAATTATGGTTCAAAAGGAAATGTGGTCAAAATATAAGCAGACTTATGTTCTTAATAAGAATCTGGCTTTAGATTTTGCAAATCAGCCTAAACTTGATTTTCCTGCGAACATACTTGATTATCTTCCGCTTAATGTATTTTATTTTGATTTATCGAATATCAAAGATATTTGCGAATTTGATACCGGATTAAAGTTGTCTATTGAGGGTGCTTTTGTAAGAGTAATAAAAATGGGCGACGATTATGCCTTATCAGTAAAGTTTCACTGGAAAGGCGAAGGACGAGGCGATAATTTTATTTCTGACGGTGCGTTCTTTATGGAACGTGATAAGGAAATATCCTTTAATCGACAGTTTGATTATAAGAGTAATCCGAACAGAAATAAAAAGGTAAAAGCCATTGTAAAAGCATTAGAAGAAAATAATGTAAAAGATTTTAATTCTTTAATGATTGATTACACCGATTCTGATTATCATTTTTGCGATAACATAATGGCTTCTATGTTTGATATAAGTGCCATTATCAATTTTGCTATAAAGGATTTTGCAAAAGAAAAAATGAATATGTCTTTCTTTGAAAATTTCAGTACCTATGTTAAAGAAAACAGTGTACTGGAATCCAAAATAAAATACCAGAAAGATAATGTAGATCCTTCAAAAAATATGGTTTCGTTTGATTCTGAATGTAATACTCTTCGTGTTTATTATATGAAAGAAGTTGAACGCTTTATGAAACATTTAAAATTAAGTCAGAAGGTTAATCCTTCAATGTTTGAAGGGTTCGCTAAAAAGATAGATGATTATGCTGTATCGTATCTTTGGCAGGTGGAAACCTATACCAGAATAGTTATTCATAATATCTTTTATCTTTGTTCTAAGTATAAAAAAAGCAGTAACATAAAGAATCGTGAATATGAGTATATTTATGGTGATAAGCCGGTCAATGAATCCGTAAAGGTTGATGAACTTGGTTCTCATTTAAACTATCTTCATTTATCCCAGAAGGATTATGAAAGTAAGGACGGTATTATCTATAAATATATCGGTACAGGAAAGCATAGAAAACTTACAAAAATTCGTTTTACCAGAGGTCATCAGAAACACGTATGGTACGGAAGTGAGAGAACCGGGGACAGACACGCAGAGATAGTTGATATAGATCCTTACGTATCCTATCCTGACGGCGAAGTTATTGAGAGTACAACGATTATAACGGATTAAAGATATGAATGATATAAATAAAGCAAGAAAATATATGAAAAACATTTTAGATGATTCAAAAAAGAACTTCTTTTCGGTTTTAAGTATTGACTTTGATTATTTTCAGGAAGTTGCTCTTGAAACCGTTAAAACGCTCTATCCTGATTCGATAGACTTATCTCCTGAGTTATCAGCAACCGTATGGGCTTCATATGAAGAATATAAGGTTGTTAATGACATAAGTATTAACAAGGCTGAATTGAAGGCGTTAGAGAGGCTTTTAGACGCTCAGAGAGACGTTAAGAATATTATGATATCTCATACGCATAAGGATATCTATAATTTTATTAAAAACGGAATCAAGGACAGAAATGTTAATATAACCAATATTGATATGCACCACGATATGTTTAACAAGAATAAAACTCTTGATTGTGGTAATTGGTTGTCTTATGTGGAAAAGGATTGTAACAAACTTAATGTAAACTGGGTTTGTAATCCTATATCGGAAGAAATGTATGGCTTAAATAATATTAAAGACCTACTCTTCCATTCTATTGATGAACTTGATAAAACATATAATCAGTATGATTATATCTTTTTATGCCGGTCTGATAATTGGCTACCGCCACACCTTGATAAAGACTTTGATAAATTAAGTAAACGTATCATATCAAGGTTTAAATGTCCTATACGATTTGATACCAGATTAAGATTTGATCGTATGGAACGTGTCGAACAGGTTCAGGAACAGGTACGACAGTTTAATGAAGAATATCTGTCAAAATAAATGTTTTGAAAGGAATAAAATACTATGAATAATTCAGGTAAATTTCGTTTTGCAATTATTATTTCTGCCGTTTTAGGAATAATAATTGGATTTATTATGTGTAATTTCTTATCACCATATATATTGCGTATTACAAACAAGAAGAATGATACTAATACCGTTTCTTATTCGTCGGAAGAAATAAAAGTTGAAGATGATCAGGAAATAGTGTTTGACGGTATTGCACAAACGCCAAAAGAAATAACACCGGAAGAAATTAGTATTGGTACTATTTTGGAAGACGAATGGGAATATGGAACTATATTGCATTGTCCTTTTGAAGAACCGATAAAAACAACATCAATAGATATACAAAATTATGGAGAGAAACAAATATTTACTGAATGGAGTATTATTCTTCCTAAAAGTTTTAAGAAACAACCAGACGGTAGTTTTTATAGCGACACATACAAATATTCAATTCAGTATGTACTTGTCAACGGAATAACAACAACTAATGATATTGATGGTTCAAAAGCAAAAAAGATTATAGAACAATTAGGTTTTGGTGGTCTTAATGATAATTATTATGATAATTGTAATTTTTTAGTTGAAGACACCAAAAATCCGAATGAATATATTTATGTGACAGTAGATTATTCTTATTGCATTTTTAAGAAAACTGATAACGCACAAGAAATTTGTTCTGTTACCGTTGGTGACGTTAATACTATAGATAAATTTTCAATAGTTAAAATCGTTAAATTAAATCCAAATGATTATACAAACTATTATGGATATCCTTTAAGTAAAGAAGAATTACGATTACAGGGATATGCAGAGGGATATGATTCTAAATATTTTTTAGGTTATCATTCTAATGGCTCTTTAAATTATTCAAAAGAAGAGTTTATCTCGGATCTTGAATTCTATTTAACTGATAACGGAAATAGATATTGGGAAAATAAAAGAAAACAATATATACAAGAATTAAGAGAACGTGGTGATAAAAATAATCGTGGGTGTCTTTATTGGGAAATTTTCGAAAGTAACGACTGGAAAATGAATATTATTGATATATATTATTACGGTTTTAACGGTTTTGATTCGGATATATGGTACGGAAATTGGTAAAAGGAGTAAGTTAATATGTCATTAGTTATTCATACTATTGTTCCAGATGGTATTATTGTAAGTGCAGACACAAGAACTACGCACAAAGAAAATGGAAATGTTAGATATGATGATTCAGCAGAGAAAATTATTCCGTTTCCGAATTATATTGTAGTTTCTCATTGTGGAGATTCAAAAATAACAGATAAAATAACTGTTACGAAATTTTTATACAAAATACGAAAAAAATATGGAGAAAAAGCAACTATTACAGAATTGCCACTACAAATATTAAATGAATATATAAAAAATAATGGCAAAGGAAATACTATATTTATGATTAGTGGGTATGATTTTATGTTTGCAAGTACCTATACGATTAATACATCTAATAAAACTATCGAATTATGTCGAACTGGTCTTGATTACGGTGCAGACTACAGAGGTATTACAAAAGTTACACACGCTATTATGAATAATGATATTGACTTCAATAGTTTGTCCATTATAGACGCTATAGATTTAACAAAAAAATGCGTTGAATTTAGCATAAATATATCCAAGTATTGTTCAGAACAATCTATTGGTGGTAACTGTCAAACTTATATTATAGATAATCTTCACGACGAAATTGGCTGGTTACAAAAAAATGGAAAAATTATTCCTGATAAAAATGTCCAAATGACGTTTTACAAAAATATCGAGAATCTTTATTAAAAAAATGCGTAAACAAATATTAACAGATAAATAAAACGCCTATCAAAGAAAATTGTCTTTGGTAGGTATTTTTTATTTGTTATTTCTTGATGTCAACCGCAATTGTTGCGGTATTTTTATTTTTTATAACTTTTATACGATTACACAATAGATGTTTCATTTAGCAAGTATATGGAAGGTGTGAAAGTATGGAAAGTATAAAAGATATTGTGACTGAATTAAAGAAGGTCAGAGACACTATGCAAAAAATTTTATCCGACAGGGAAACTTTTGTTATAATGGGAATGGATGAAATTGTCTTGTCGGAAAAAATGAGTAATCTAAAAGACAAAGAACGAAACTTGAAAATTGAATATGTAAAGAAAGTCCACGTAACCAAAGAAGGTAAGGAACGTGAAATTACACTTAATGGGAATCTGTACCGGACGTATCTGCCGGACAGAACGCCGGTAAGAGCAAAGACTTTGGAAGGTGTTTATTTGAAATTATATGATTATTACGCTGAAGAATGTAACTTAATAACCGATTATACGGTTCGTAATGTTTACATTTTGGCACTTAATCATAAGAAAAAGAACAAAGGCGTAAGCAGTAATTTGGCTGACGCTTCCAAGAAGAACACTATTCTTCGTGACGATCAGGATTATGAACGATTTATAGATTCAAAGTTTGCTAATCTTGATATACGCAAAATAACGCCCCAGAAGGTCGAGGATTACATTTTAGATACGTTAAGCGACATTTATTCGTCTACAGGCATTAAACTCAATATACGGTCATATAATGAGCATTTTAAGCATATATTAAATCTTATATTTGATTATGCTGAAGAACGAAACATTATTGAGCATAATTATATCCGTAGTTCAATGAGATTTAAATCGGAACGATTTTCTGATTTGCTTGATTACACCAAAAAGGACGCTGAAGACAAAGCCTTTAGTGAAGAAGAAATAAAAAGCCTGACTGATGAAGTAAAGAAACGAATGACTATGCCTAACAAATACGGAAATGTATATACTAATGGTTATATGTTTATTTTGTCTACCTTAACAGGTATGCGTATCGGGGAATTATGTTCTCTTAAAAAAGAGGATATAAATTTCGAAGATAAGTATATTCATGTTCACACTCAGCAGTTAAAGGAAAAGAATTCAAAGGATTTTGAATACTGCCCTCATACCAAAAATGAGAAAAAAGGTTCTAATGGTGGAAGATTTGTACCTTTAACAGATCCGGCAGAAAATCTCTTAAAGGATTTATTCTTAAAACAAAAGCAGTTTGGAATAAAATCCGACTGGGTATTTGCAAATCCTGACGGGGATTGGGTAAGAACTGACCAGTATACTATCTTTTTGTACCGTTTATGTAAAAGTTTTGGATTTAATATTACCAACAATCACGCTATACGAATGTATTTTAATTCGTATGTATTATCGCCTTTGGGCGTGGAAATAGCAGACAGGGCTAAGATATTAGGTCATTCAGTAGATGTTAATTCAAAGAATTATACTTTTGCAGACAGACATTATTGTGAAAGTGTAAGGCAGAAATTAAACCAAAGAAACAACAATATCGAATAAACTGAAATAAAAATTGTTTAATTTATATGCAGTTAAGAATTGATATTGTAATTAAAAGATATATCGCTATTGGTGTCTACTGGTGTCTACACATTTTTAGCAATAAAAAAGCCCCGTAAAGCCTTATTTTACGGGACTTTCAGGACAAGCGATAGACGGGGCTCGAAGACTGATTACGCTTCTAAAAATCCCTATTTTACGGGCTTTGTGGCACTTCATTTCATTTAGTGTCTACACTGGTGTCTACAACTATGAAAGGAAATCAAGCGATTTCATCCACACCCGTCTATCACATATTTACTCTTCCGGAAGTTCTTCCGGTGTTACATTTCCTAAATCCATATTCTCATTTATAAATGCAATATATTTATTTTTCCCTTCATTATACTCGCTCTCTTTATGATTGCAAAGAATATATAAATCCTTAAACGTGACGGTAAAGCCGTTATTATCATAAAGACCTATGTTATATTTTTCTGCTAAATGGATATACGCATACATTTCTGTTTCAGAAAGTTCATTATTTACCATTTTAGCAACCAGTTCACGAATGGTTGTTTCGTAATACATTTTATAAACAGCGTTAGCAAAGTCGGATTCATAAAATTCTTCTTTCATTCCTTCTCCGACTAAAGTTCTTTTATCAATGGAAATATCCATATCAAAGAACGCTTCCCAGATAGAACATAAGGTTTCTTCTTCTACTTCTTTTCCGGTATAATTCATTATTTCGCTGTTCTGCTCTACCTTGATATAATCATGTGTATTTGTATTGTCTTTGTGATTGGTTAAGGTATTTGTATCTTTATCATAAGATAAAATAACTTCACCGTTTTCTTTATATTCCCAACTATGTTCCAAAGACTTAGGCTCTGTTAAAGTAAAAGTATTATCATCAAGATAATAACCGTCTTTATTATCTTCTCTCATACTGTCTTTTACTGTTTCAATGCTCTCTAAATAGGAAGAATCTTTTATATCTTCAGCGATTATATCGGAATAGTTCTCTAAAATATCAAAATCAGAACTTATGGGAACTATACGGATCTCATTGGTTTCCAGACCGAAGCCCATAATTTCATATCCGAAAGGATTGTCTAAAGACTTATAAATATCAAGCATTTTATCACTGTCTAAGGATAAATAAATCTTAGTCATAAGATATTCTTTTGTCTTAATATCATAGTAATTTGTAAATTTAGCAGTAAATGCGTTTTTATAAGTATCAAGAAAATCGTTATAGCATAAATACTGACAGTCAGATAAGTTTACTTCGGCTTCAAGTTTATAGAACTTGTTTTCGCCGGAAGTAACTTCTATAGCCTCTTTGTCTTTAAACAAAGAGATAAATGATTCCTTATAAAAAATCTTTTCAGGATCATAATCCTTTTTATACCAAGTGTCCTTATCCTTATAAACAATACTGTCTTCTTCTGAGTTAAGAACGTAGTATCGTTCTATCTTTTCATCAATCTTTTTGTAATTGGTAACTGAATATAAATCCTTACCTGTTTCATAAGCATATACGCCGTCCCCGGTATTTAAAAAGACAATATCCTTATCGCCTGATAAAAGAATTCTGTATTCAGAAGGCTCACCTAAGCCTACTGCAATAGTAATATTTTCTTTTACTGTATATGCAGTAGTATCGTCCTTTAAAGTATTATTAAGTAATTCCTCTGTTTTAGGAACACCACAGCCCGTGATTAAAAAAAGGCATCCTAAGAAGGATGCTAAAAATAAAAGTTTACTTTTCATTTTTCTTTACCTCTTTTTTTGTTTTTCCGGAAGTTCTGGATTTATCTGAAGATTTTGTATTTTTATTCTCTTTTTTAGAACAGTTTCTCTCACAGGCAGACTTAATCCACTTTTCTTCATAAGGATCTTCACAATCGAATTTTTTATCTTCTTCGTAATATTCTTTTTTATAGATTTTATCTACTTCTTCTTTGTTGATTTTAGATAAAATCTGAAGAATGTTTACGATATCATTGTGATGAATAGCGTCAACAGCGTCGCCCAGAACGGCAGTTTCTGTAAGAGTATCTTCGATTTCTTCCATTTTACAGGATAAACATTCAATGCTCTTATTTAACATACCTATACAGGTATATGCTGTATCTAAATCATTCTCAGCCTGAACAAGTCTTTGTTCAAGGTATTTTACTTTCTTCTTTAATCTTCTGATTTCTTCGTCTTTGGTTCTTTTCATTTTTATATACCCCTTTAATTTATTTGGATAGTACCTTACGGAATCGAACCGTAAGTCCGAATAAGTCGTACCGTTTAACTTATTCGTTTAAAGGTTATGCGACCTTTTAACTGTAACCTTACAAGCACTACTTCGAATTATTCATTATCGGGATAACCACGATTTTTCCCTAAAATAATTCGTGTCTTTCAATTCCCTAATCCTTCTTGGAATAACTATATTATAACACAGCAAAAAATATATTTCTTGTAATTTAATTATTTATTATCTAATCATATCCTGATTTGATTTATTTTGTTCGTAAGACAGAAGTTCTTCTCTACGTAAATCAATAAGTCTCTGCCAGTCGGCAAGAGTTTTATCAGATTTAACAGTTTTTATATATTTAAGAACGTCTTCTTCGAAGGTTTCGATATGATTAAGTTTGGACAATTTGGTAATCTTCGCTTCGTCGCCTTTATTAACAGGTGTAATATTGCAAGGAATCCTGAAATGAAGTCTGTCTTTAAGATAATCAAGGAATGAAGTATTATTACTTCTGGTATCTTTAAGATCCATTTGATTATCAATCTGGTCAACAACAAGGTCAATATTACCGTTTTTATCAGTAATCATATCTACGAAGTATTTATCCAAAATACAGTCATCACCGTATAGATAATATATATTACAAGGATTTTCCTGTCCTATACGGCAAATACGGTCTTCAACCTGTATCATATTAGCCGGAGTCCAGTTGAAGTCACAAATAATCATATTACTTGCTTTTGTAAGTGTTAATCCTACGCCACCGGCAACAGTATTAACGGCACAAATCTTCTTTTCACCGTTCTGGAACGCCATCTTTGCTTTTTCTTTAGCAATATCGCTCATTCCACCGACTATTGTGCAACAATCGTCTTTATAAATTTCTTTGAGTTTATTGATTGTTTCTACAAATTCAGATACGATAACTACGCTCTCTTCTGCTTCAAGCATAGTATTCGCTAATTCAATGCAATCATTCAACTTGTTATTAGACATTAAACGTCTGCCCGTCATAGCAAGTCCCATAAATGTATCGTTATCTGAAAGTTCTTCCATACGTTTTTCAATATCTCTTACTTCAGAGTTCATAGCCTTAACAGGAATAAATGTACGTTGTTTTACAAGATCAGGAAGAACGTCTTTTTTAAGTCGTCTAACCATATTAGGTGCAAGGATTTTATGCAGTTCTTCAGCGTTTGAATTACCGTCGAAGTCCCAACCAAATCCATTGTATTGTCCGTTACAGAATTCTTTTCCGTAATTAAAGAACGCATATTTTTCATTAAAATCAATATCCTGTATTTTAAGCATTTTAAGGATATTGTAAAGATCTTTATTTCTTGTAGGAATAGGCGTACCTGTTAAAAGATAACAGTATTTAGCCTTTTCTGCTAACTTCATAACAGCCTTTGCTCTTGCTGAAGAAGGATTGCCGGAATTATTAACAGCCTTACATTTATGGGCTTCATCAACAAAAATACAGTTAATATTGGCATTATCCAATTCTTTTTCAAATTTACTTGCAGTTGAATAACCTACAATAGTCCAATCTTTTCCTAACTCAAATTTATCTTTACTGTATAAAACCTTAACGTCTGCTTCAGGTGTAATCCTTTTAATTTCCTTTTCCCAGTTAAGACGTAAGGATTCAGGCACTACAACAAGTTTAGGCTCTTTTATGGAAGTTCCTACTACTGTAGCCATAAAAGTCTTGCCACAGCCCATATCGTGACCGATTAAGGCTCTTGTTTTAGAACCTATAGCCTGAATATCGTCTAACTGATAATCACGAGGCGTAAAAGGTAAATCAAGTGTTCTTGCGTCGATCATAGGATAAGGATTCTTATACTTATTCTTGATTGATTCACATATACTTAATAAGTCATCTGACATTTTTATAGGCATATTAAAATCATTCGATAACTGTTCGAGTATCGAATCAAGGTTTATAAACTCTTTTTCAGTAAGTTCTATGCTGATATTTCCACTCATAGAAGGGAAATTTTTAAAATATCCCATATTCTGAATAAGTTTAAGAAGTTCAGCATTACGAGGCAGAACAAGTAAACCGCCGGGTTCACCGTCAAGACGATAAAATTCGCTGAAATCGGCTAATATATAGTCGGTCTTATTGTTCTCTTTATTCTTTTCATTTTCTTTATAAAGGTCTTTTAAAGCCTTTAAATCAAAATGAAATTTAGGATTTTCCATAATGGATAAATAGCCTTCAACACATTCTGAAGCCAGAATTAAGGTGAATTTACCACTATCGTTCTTTTTCCAACGAGTTAAAGGTTTGTTTGTATTAACAAAATCCTTTAAATCAGCAACATAAGCGTCTGTATAGACTTCATATTCGTCTGTTGACTTATCGTAGTTTAATAATTCAACAGGAATATCCTTATGTTCTATCTTAAATGATCCCAAATCCATTTCTGCTAAAATCTTTTCAAGGGCTTCATCAGGGTAGAATTTATAATCCATTACTTTAATAAATTCCGGTAAAAGTTCCGGCTTGATGTAAAACTGAAATTCAGGATTATAAAAATCACCGATATTCCTAAAATAACACCTTTTAGGATTACCGTTTTCATTATCTTCTGTCTGGATCTGATTCTTAAATGAATTAGCCTTTCTTGAATTTTCAAAGACTAAAACAAGATAATCTTCCATATTTTTAGACGTATATGTTTTAATGTACGTAATAGGAAGTTTATCTTTATGTAAAAGTTCTTCTCTTATATCTGAAGGTAAATAATCAAGATTAGCACCTTTAAAATAAAGGTGATTCTCTGTATAGAGTTTCTTTTCTTTTAAAGATACAGTTCTATCATAATAAGCATAGGTTTCCTCAATATCGTCTTTCATAGACTTTAACTGAGTATTCTCGTAATGACGAAGTGTATCAAGCATGGCAAAACACATTAAAGGGGTATATTTCTCTGACGGAATATACCCCAGTCCATTCATTCGGCTAAAATCAGGTACATTATAGCCTACTTCGTCTTTATCAATAGGCTGACCTAAGCCTAACATTAAATCATTTAAATTCTGAATCTGTTCATTGGTAAGCATTTTTAACCTCGTTTAAGAATAATCTTTAAATATTTTTTACCTAAATTAACTATAATAAAGCCTGTATTGATTACATATAATATACTTAAATACAGCAAAATATACGTAAAGGCGTTAGTTAAATCCAAGTGATTTAAAAGTGTTATATTGCAGTATAAATACAACATATTTGTTATAAGTGAAAAAGCGATCCTTTTCTTTGAAAAATAAGAAAAGATACGGAAGGTTAAGGCATATATAAGTACGCTTATACGGATAAGATATACCAGACTTTCCAGACCGTTTATATGTAAAAGCATATTGGATATGCTTGTAACATAAATACCTTCATTCTCAATAAGGGTATTGTAAGAATATATTAATGTCGTATATATAATTGCAATACCCACTACAATACTTTCGATATCAGAAAACCAACCAAAAATATAAGAAAAAACATTCCAGAATTTCTTTGTGTTAAAATTCTTAAAATCAATCTTTTTCATAATAAACATACCTCTTTTCTATATGTTTATTATATAATATTTTGGTTATTTTATCTTGTAATTGAAATATTTATTCTTTATCTGTAATAAAAAATATATTACCTTTCATATATATAATCTTCTTTTACATTTTTTATTTCATTTTTTACGTTTTCTATTTCATTTTTTCTTTCTTTTAAAAAAGAGTAAACAATTCGTGATAATTTATCGTAAACTTGTTCAAAATCAGGTTTATTGTAAACTCCGGATAATTTGTTATAAGCGTGTTGTAAATCTTCTTTTCTATACAAGAAGCAATCAAAATCTGATATTTCGTGATTTGTTTTCTGTGCAATTTCTATTATTTCTTTATTATCAAAAGGAATATAGGTAGATAATGCGTATAAATCGACCAAATCTTTAGTTCTTCTAAATATGGTCTTGCTTGATAAAGAACAAATTTTGTCAGCAATTATTTGTTTTGCGTCTACGCATTTTATTTCAATATTATCAATTTTTATAAAAGATATATCCGAGACAGGTCTATGAACGTCTATATCTAATTTAAATATAGTTTCTTGATTTTGATTAATGACTTCTATCCCGGCAGACCTTATATCGTCAAAATTACGAAAAGGTACGGCTTTTAAAGATTGATCAATATTTATTAATGCTTTGTTTATTTCGGCACATAAATCTTCTATAGTAATTTCTTTGCCAATCCAGTTTGCATCAATATCTTTCGTTGCACGAATACAGTCAACTTCATTTTCTTGTGTTAAATATGCTTTAGTAATTAGTCCACCTTTAAAAACAAGAGGGATATTGAGTTTTGATAATTCTGTCATTACCTGATACATTAATAATTCTTCAGAATTATTATATATATTCTCTTTTTTCATAAAATCTCCTTAACAATAATTTATAGCGTCTTCCTTATATTCGGATAATATTCTTTCAGCCTTTTCGCAAAGAAGCAACTTATCAAAACTTTCGTCATTCTTAAAATAATAGGTATTTAATGCTTCTAATATAACAGAATCGTCTATTCTGTCATACGATAAAAGAATGTCATTAAAAGTACGATTTATATCGGTACAACGCATACCCTTGCAAAAAACAAATCCTATTTCATTAAAAGATCTTAAAGGGTGATATAAAGTATTTTCTTCTTCGATATTATTTAGAGCATAATATTCTATCGTACTATTATTAACATATCCGGAAAAAAATCCTAATAATTCCAATGCAGTAATATGAGATAAGATGATATTATTATCCTTCTGAGATAAAGATAAATACTTTTCATAAACATAAGTATTTTCTAATACAGAAGGAATCTTGGGAATTATTATAAATTCTTGTTCAAGAGCATTAGCATAAAGGGTTATGGTGTTAACATTAACACCCTTTCCTTGTTCGATCTTACTTATTACCTGTTGCTTTAAAGATGTCTTTAGTGCGATATCACTTTGCTTTAGACCTCTTTGTTCTCTTAAATTCTTTAATTGAATATTTATATCATTCATTTATTTGCACTCCATACAATTATTTCGTTGTATTAATTATACAATTAAATAGTTGTATCGTCAAATAAATTTTATTATTGTTTTAAAATTTCATCTTTTTCGACAGTCTTATCAACTTCTTTTTCTTCAGTTCTTACAGTTTTTTCGATATTTTCCTTTACATCAGGCATTACGTGTAATACTTTTCCGGTCATACCGTTATTGATAGCAGAAACCATAAGAAGTTTGCTTGATTTATCAAATACGGTCTTAATATCACCGTTAATTTCTTTTTGTGAATTAATTCTTATAGGTGTATTTAAATCGTTGGTATCGTAAAGAAGTGATACTGTCTCACCTGTTTTTGAAGTGATATCTTCTTTTACGATATATGACTCACTCTTGCCTGAATAAAAGTAAGAAAAATCTACCCTTGCTGTAACAAGTTCAGTGTTAACTTTACTTACTTTATTAAGTAAATATTTTTCACAAGCGTCTGTATTTTCCATTAATGCCGGTTTAAGTTCAAGATCATTTTCCACTGAAAGAATAATCTCATTTTCAATAAGAATATTATTCATAGCAGTCAAATAACTCTCGCCAACAGTCTTATCGAAGGTTTCTCTTACGTCAGTCATATCACGACTTATATTATTAAGCGTTTCTTCGTTATTATGACCGCCTAATGCAGTTAAATCTACTGCTTTGCTTATTTCTTTTTCAAGATTATCAGTCTTATCTGTTAAGACCTCTACTTCGCCTCTTGAAATATCTCTGAACGATATTGTATTAGGCACGTCTTCCAAGCCTAAAATAAGGCTTCTGGAAGTCATAAACTTCGTTTCTGTGCCTAATTTATCATAAGCACCTTCCTTTTTAATAAGAGTAGATGCTTTATCGGAAAT
>JAEEGL016208320.1_pt1 | contig 18366 bp, 17 predicted proteins | sample 9134231 | NCBI WGS metagenome assembly JAEEGL01 (sample SAMN16246548, study PRJNA631951) | gut metagenome | biome: gut microbiome; feature: rumen; material: fiber-attached | host: Bos | place: Iran: Karaj | collected 2018-10 | reverse complement strand
GGTCTCCACGCTGGCCTGATGGGTTCGAGGATGGCCGACCCGGGACCCACACCGAAGATGATCCACAAGGAGAGCGAGAAGACGGGCGAGAGCGCACTGAAGATGGACGACATGCTCGTGAAGCTCTTCAACGAGGTCGAGTATGTATGGCCGAAGGTGGGCTATCCCCCACTGGTCACGCCGTTCTCGCAGTACACGAAGCACATTGCCCTGATGAACCTCCTCACGACGGAACAGGGCAAGGGCCGCTACGTCATGATGGACGATGCCATCTGGGGCATGATCCTCGGCAAGAGCGGCAAGGTGCCCGGCACCATCGATCCCGAGTTCATCGAGCTGGCCAAGAAGCAGAACCGAGAGTTCACCACGGCTGATCCCCACACGCTTATTCCTAACGCCCTCGATGGCTTCAAGAAGGAAATGGACGAGAATGGATGGGACTACGGCCCAGACAACGAGGAACTCTTCGAGTTGGCTATGCACCCCGAGCAGTATCGTCCCTTCAAGAGCGGACAGGCCAAGAAGCAGCTGCTCGCAGATATCCAGAAGGCGAAGGACGCCAAGATCGGTGCCAAGGTTTCGCCTGAGGAACTGGCTGCCTTTAAGCACGCAAAGGCCGACGCACTGGTTTGCCCGTCAGCCGGACAGATCTTCTACGAGTTCAATGGTGATGGCGAGTGCGCTCCCTGCCTCGAGCCGTTCATCGGTCAGAAGTATGAAGAGGGTCAGACCTTCTGCTACCTCGTCGAGAAGTGGGGCGAGATTCGTCCTATCCCCGCAGCACTCGGCGGCAAACTTGTCGAAGTCAGTGCCAAGCAGGGCGCCAAGGTCCGTAAGGGCGACACCCTGGCATGGATTGAGCGCGACGCTAAGTAATTCACACGAACAATGATGATCCTACCCATCCGCACCTGAGTCGTCAGGTGATAGATGGGTAGGATGTTTTTAATTAAATACTCAACTAGTTGAGTAAGGAGTTCTTCGCAGAGCGAAGCGGCAAAGCCGAGCGGAGGAGGAAGGAGTTCTTCGCAGAGCGAAGCGGCAAAGCCGAGCGGAGGAGGTAAAGTAGGATAGAGTATCCCTTGAGCCAGATAAAGGCTCTGTACCTCTGTGTCTCCGTGGTGGAATTTTTTTTCCTCACACAGAGTCACGGAGGACACGGAGGCTCCGCATACAGGGGACGAACAACTCTGTGTTCTCTGTGTCTCCGTGTGAGAATATTTTTTCCTAACACAGAGTCACGGAGAACACGGAGGCTCCGCATACAGGGGGGCAAACAACTCTGTGTCTCTGTGGTGAGATACCTTATATTTTTGAACGGTTACTAAATACTTAATGGCGTATGAAAAAGATTCTGTTAGTTCTGCTGATGATGGGCTGTGTGACCACGGGGATGGCCCAGACTGTGCGTGACCGCCATAATGCCACGATGGGCAAAGTGGACAGCAACGGGACGGTGCGTGACCGCAACAATTCAACACTTGGAAAGATAGAGAGCGACGGTACCATCCGTGATCGTAACAACTCGACGCTGGGCAAGGTCGATCGCGACGGCACTGTGCGTGACCGCAACAACTCGACGATAGGTAAGATTGCGAGCGATGGTACCGTCCGTGATCGTAACAACTCGACACTAGGCAAGGTCGATCGCGACGGCACCGTGCGCGACCGCAACAACTCGACCATTGGCAGGGTGGAGGGCGTGTCGATGCGTGACGCCGCCGTCATCTTCTTCTTTGATTTCTTCGGATACTAATCTGAGGAGTTGAGGAGTTGGGGAGGTAAAGTAGGATAGAAACTATATATCTACTTTACCTCCCCAACTCCTCATCTCCCCAACTCCCCAACTCCTCAACTCCTCAACTCCCCAACTCCTCAACTCCTTACTGAATGGCCGAGATGTCGTACGGCGTCTCCTGATAAACGTAGTAGTTTATCCAGTTACTATAAAAGAGGTTCGCGTGAGCACGCCAGGTAACTATTGGCGGTTGCTCAGGATTGTCGTCGCGGTAGTAGTTGCGGGGCAGCAGCACGTCGGGGCGCTGGTCGCGGTCGCGGCGGTACTCAGTGTCTAAGGTGTTGGGTGCATACTCCAAGTGCCCAGTAATGAAGAACTCACGGCCACCACGTGCCATGATGATGCTGGGGCCGCAGGTGTCGCCCTCGGCAATGAGCTGGAGCGCATCGTTTGCGAGGATGTCGTCGCGGCGAATCTCGGAGTGGCGGCTGTGGGGCATCATGAACGTCTCGTCGAAGCCACGGAAGATGGGGAGTAGCGGCTCAAGAATGCTTTGCGGGAAGATGCCGAACATCTTATGGGGTAGGGCATACTTCGGGATGTTGTAATAATAGTAGAGACCTGCTTGTGCCGCCCAGCAGATGTAGAGTGTCGAGGTGACGTGGGTACGCGCCCACTGGAAGATGTCGACCATCTCCTCCCAATAGGTCACCTCCTCGAAAGGCATGGCCTCGACGGGCGCTCCTGTGATGATCATACCGTCGAACTTCTCCTCACGCATGGAGGAGAAGTCGCGGTAGAACATCATCATGTGCTCCACCGGCGTGTTCTTCGGCGTATGGCTCTTCAGCTTCATGAAGCTGATATCAATCTGTAGCGGCGTGTTTGACAGCAAACGGATGAGATCGGTCTCAGTGGTGATCTTCAGCGGCATGAGGTTGAGGATGACGATGCGTAGCGGTCGAATATCCTGGTGATGAGCACGGGTGGTGCTCATCACGAAGATATTCTCGCGTTTCAGCAGGTCAATGGCCGGCAAACGGTCGGGGAGTCTTAATGGCATCGAAGTAATTTACAATTTGACGATTTATTATTTATTTGACGATTTGACGATTTGGGCTGCGCTGTAAGGAGTAGAGGAGGGGAGGCGCTATTCTACTTCACCTCCTCACCTCCTCACCTCCTCATCTCCTCAAAGAATCACCACAGGGGCAGACGCTCCTCCTTGGGGATATACAGCTTGTCGGTCGGCTGAATGTTGAAGGCCTCGTACCAGGCGTCAATGTGAGGCAGTGCACCGTTGACACGCCACTTGCCAAGGGCGTGGGGGTCGCTCTTCGTGCGGTTACGGATCTCCTCCTCGTTGACGTTGCCAGCCCATACACCGGCGTATGCCAGGAAGAAGCGCTGCTCGGGCGTAAAGCCGTCGATGTCGCCGAGAGGAGCCTCGGCGGTGGCGTTCTTAAAGGCGGTGAAGGCCACCTGCAGTCCACCGTGGTCGGCAAGGTTCTCACCCAGTGTCAGTCGTCCGTTGGCGTTAAGGCCGGGCAGCACCTCGATGGCCGAGAAGAAGTCGGCATACTTGTCGGTGCGCTCCTTGAAGTTCTCGCCGTCCTGCTCCGTCCACCAGTCGTGCATGTTACCGTCCTTGTCGTACTGGCGGCCCTGGTCGTCGAAGCCGTGGGTCATCTCATGGCCAATGACCACGCCGATGGCACCGTAGTTAAAGGCATCGTCGGCCTGCATGTCGAAGAAGGGAGGCTGCAGGATACCTGCGGGGAAGCAGATCTCGTTGGTCGTCGGGTTGTAGTAGGCGTTGACGGTCTGTGGGAACATGTACCACTCGTCGCGGTCGACGGGCTTACCAGCCTTATGCTCGATGTTCCAGGCATTCCAGAAGCGGCGGCACTCCTTGACGTTCTCGTAGTACGACTTGGTGGGGTCGATATTCAGGTCGGAGAAGTCGGTCCACTTGTCGGGATAGCCAACTTTAACATAGAAGGTCGAGAGCTTCTCCAGGGCGTTCTGCTTCGTTGAGTCGCTCATCCAGTCCTGAGCCTTGATACGCTCGGCAAGGGCTGTCTGCAGGTTGCCGATGAGCTTCACCATGCGCTCCTTGGCCTCGGCGGGGAAGTACTTCTCAGCGTAGATCTTGCCGAGAGCCTCACCCATCTGTCCCTCGAGCTGCTGGGTGGCACGACGCCACAGAGGATGGTCCTCCTTGCGTCCGGAGAGCACCTTGCCAAAGAACTCGAAGTTGGCAGCACGCACCTCGTCGCTGAGCATGCCGGCTGCACTCAGTATCTGTCCCCACTCCATGTAGTCGCGATACTCATCGGCGTTCATCGTGGCGATAATCTTGTCGGCACCAGCCATGAATTCCGGCTGCCCGACGACCAGCGTCTGGAAGAACTTGCTGTCGATGCCCTGAGCGTTCATCAGCTTCTCAAGCTGCAGGTTGGGGTAGTTCTTCTGGAACTCCTGCAGGGTGGTCTTGTTGTAGTTGCGCTGTGGGTCACGGAGCTCGGTGCGTGAACGCGACACCAGGGCGAGGGCCGTCTCAAGGCGCATGATGTTGTCGCGCTTCACCTGTGCCTGTTCCTCGCTGAAGCCGAAGAGCTTGAACATGCGCACGATGTGCTTCTTGTACTCCTCACGGATGTTGGCCGTAGCGGAGTCGTTCTCAAGGTAATAGTCCTTCTGGCCGAGCACCAGTCCACCCTGGCTTACGCCGAGGATGTTGTTCTTAGCGTCTTTCTCGTCAGCACCAAGACCAGCGCCAAAGAACTCGGAATCGCCGTAGGGAGCCATGGCCAGCTGAATCTGGAACAGGTCGTCCTTCGTCTTGGCTGCCTCAAGCTGTTCGATGATACCCATGACGGGGGCTATACCCTCCTGGTCACGACGCACGCTGTCCATAGCCAGTTTGTACAGGTCGCTGAGCTTTTGCTCGGGCGTGCCCTGCTCGTAAGTGTTTTTCAGCAGTTCGTCGAGAATACCGTTGACGCGCTTCGTGTTCTCCTCGGCGAGGGCGTCGAAGGATCCATAACGTGAGTAAGCTGCGGGCAGCGGATTCTTCTCCATCCATCCGCCGCAAGCGTACTGGTAGAAATTCTCACCAGGCTGTGCCGTGGTGTCAAGATTGCCTAAGTCGATGCCCGACTTCAGCCCGTTTGTGCCACAGGCAGCAAGTGCCAGTGATGCAACTGCAATCATAAGTTTTGCTTTCATAGATTTGATGTTTGTTGTTAGTGGTATATAATAATTCACAATTCTCAATTCACAATTCATAATTCACAATTCTCAGCTCTCAACTCTCAATTCTCAATTCCTCCAGTTCTTCTGACAGCTGTTCCCAGCGCTCCACCTCCTCGTCGAGTTGGCGTTTCACGTCGGTGTACTCCGTGACCAGCACCATGTCGGAAGCCTTCTCGGGGGCCATCAGCAGCTGGTCGAGCTCTTTCAGCCGTTGCTCCATGCGGGCAATCTTCTTCTCTGAATCCTCTACGGCACGCTCAGCCTTCCGCAGTCGTTTCTGCTGCTCCTTATGGGCGGCGTAGGCTTGGCCACCACCCGAGGGCGTCTTCTCTACGGCTACCGTGGGGGCCTCATTCGTTTTGTCTTTACCATGAAGGACAGCGTCTATCGTGGTTCCCTCTGTTGACGAAAGCGGGGCTTTCTCTCTCAGGAAGTCGTAGATGCCGCCGATATGCTCACGCACCCGTCCGCCACCAAACTCAAAGACCTTTGTCACCAAGCCGTCGAGGAACTCACGGTCATGGCTGACAATGATAGCCGTGCCATCGAAGGCACGAATGGCTTCTTTCAGCACATCCTTCGACGGCATGTCGAGGTGGTTTGTGGGCTCGTCGAGAATCAGCAGGTTAACGGGTTCCAACAGCAGGCGGATCATGGCCAGACGGCTGCGCTCACCGCCGCTAAGCACTTTTACACGCTTGTCGGAGGCCTCGCCACCGAACATGAACGCACCCAATATGTCGTTGATTCTCAGTCGGATGTCGCCTTTGGCTACATAGTCGATGGTTTGGAACACCGTCAGCGACTCGTCGAGCAGCTGTGCCTGGTTCTGGGCAAAGTAGCCAATCTGCACATTGTGGCCTATCTGCAGCCGCCCGTCGAAAGGTATCTCGTCCATGATGCACTTCACCAGCGTCGTCTTGCCCTCGCCGTTCTTACCGACAAAGGCCACCTTCTCGCCACGCTTGATGGTCAGGTTGACATGGTCGAAGACGAGATGGTCGCCATACGCTTTACGCACCTCGTCGCAGATGACGGGATAGTCGCCCGAGCGCAGGCAGGGTGGGAACTTCAGGTGCATGGCCGAGTTGTCAACCTCGTCGACCTCGATGGGTACAATCTTCTCCAACTGTTTCACCTTCTGCTGCACCTGCACAGCCTTCGTGGCCTGATAGCGGAAGCGTTCGATGAACTGACGCATCTCCTGCATCTCGCGCTGCTGGTTCTCGTAGGCACGCAACTGTTGTTCGCGGCGCTCTCTCCTGAGCACGACGTACTCGTTGTACTTCACGCGGTAATCGATAATCTGGCCACAGCTAATCTCCAGCGTGCGGTTCGACACATTATTGATAAACGCACGGTCGTGACTTACCAGCACCACCGCACCCTTCCACTGCGCCAGCAGCTGCTCCAGCCACTGGATGGACTCAATGTCGAGGTGGTTAGTAGGCTCATCGAGCAGCAGTACGTCGGGGCGTTGCAGCAGTATCTTGGCCAGTTCGATGCGCATACGCCAGCCACCGCTGAACTCGCTCGTGGGACGCCCGAAGTCGGTACGCTCGAAGCCGAGGCCTACGAGTGTGCGCTCCAACTCAGCCTCCTGACTCTCAGGACCGATCATCAGGTAGCGGTCGTGCTCGGCAGTGTACTTCTCGACCAGTGCCATGTAGTCGGCACTCTCATAGTCGGTGCGCTCGCTCATCTGTCGCTCCAGATGGTCCAGGTGCTCCTTCAGGCGAAACACGTCGGCAAAGGCCTTGCGAGCCTCGTCACACACGGTCGTCTCGTCAGAGAGCCTCATCACCTGCGGCAGGTAGCCGATGGTGGTGTCGGTAGCCACGGCAACGCGGCCCTCTGTGGGCTTCTCCTGCCCACAGAGAATCTTTAGCAACGTCGATTTGCCGGCGCCGTTCTTGCCCACCAGCGCAATGCGATCACGCCCGTTGATGACAAAACTGGCGTCGCTGAACAAGGGCTTCACGCCGAATTCAACCTTAAGTCCTTCTACGGAAATCATTGTTTCTCGATATAATGGCTGCAAAGATACAGAGAATTATGCAAACAACCAAATAAATCAACAATTATTCGAATTCGACGCACTTTTTTTCTTATTCTATTTCTTTGGCTGTATATCCTAACTCCTAACGTTTCTTGCCTTTTCCGAATATATCAGAATGGCTGCCTGTACGGTATAAGGATATTATTCGTATTTCGGTGTCTTTCTCATAGAGAAGCAGCCAGTCTGGATTTATGTGGCATTCCCAATAGCCTTTATAATCACCCGAAATCATGTGATTGTGCAGCTTGGCGGGAAGTGACTTCTCTTCTGCGAGCATAGTGACAACTTCGTAAAGGTCACCCAAGGGCAATCCTCTCTTCTTTGCCAATTTCAGGTCTTTACGAAACGAGTTAGTTGGTACTACTTTGTATAGAGCCATAAGTTAGAGAGCCTCACACCAGGACTTAAAGTCCTCAATAGAATCAAAATGATACATCTCTTCTTTGCCTTTACGAACGTTCTCAATGACCCTCATTGTCTTGTCGTTGAGGTATTCGCCGGTCTCTGGGTCATAGAGACGCGGTTTCTTGACTGTTTGCTTGGCAGGCTTAATGGCCGTAACGCCGCGAAGCATCTTAATAGCCCGTGTTACGTTTGATATGTTTACGCTGCCGTCAACAGTGACAAGCAACTGTCTGGAGGATGATGTTGCTTCCATATATCTTTATCTGATAAGCCTTCCTAAATATTGGATTTGTTTATTCACGGCTGCAAAGATACGAAAAAAATATAGAACGGACAAAGAAAAGGAAAGAAAAAAAGGAGGCGGGCGGCTAAAAAAGCAGTTTTTATTTGGTCGTATGAAAAATAATGGCTACCTTTGCGCCACAAATATTAAACCTATAATCTCTAATCTCAAATCACAACTGACTATGGAACAAAACATCCTGGCTCACAACGCCAATCCTGTGGTGGCTTTCTTGCAGAAACCCGCCGAAGAGTTCACAAAGGAAGACATCATGAAGTACGTGCTGGAGAACGACATCCGCATGGTGAACTTCATGTACCCTGGCGGTGACGGCAAGCTGAAGACGCTGAACTTCGTCATCACCAACCTGGCCTATCTCGACACCATCCTCACGTGTGGTGAGCGTGTCGATGGCAGCAGTCTCTTCTCGTTCATCGAGGCTGGCAGCAGTGACCTCTACGTGCTGCCCCGCTACCGCACGGCCTTCCTCGACCCGTTTGCCGTGATTCCCACGCTGTCGATGCTCTGCTCGTTCTTCGACAAGGACGGCCAGCCGTTGGCCAGTGCCCCTGAGCAGACCCTTCACAAGGCTGCCGAGGCCTTCACGAAGGTGACGGGCATGCAGTTCGAAGCCATGGGCGAGCTGGAGTACTACGTCATCTCTGAAGAGGAGGACGTGTTCCCCGCCGTCGACCAGCACGGCTACCACGAGTCGGCGCCCTACGCCAAGACGAACCATTTCCGCACACAGTGCATGGAGTATATTGCCCAGACGGGTGGACAGATCAAGTATGGCCACTCCGAGGTGGGCAACTTCACCCTTGACAAGCTGACTTACGAGCAGAACGAGATAGAGTTCCTGCCCGTTCCCGTGGAGCAGGCCGCCGACCAGCTGATGCTGGCCAAGTGGGTCATCCGTAACCTGGCCTACGAGCAGGGCTTCAATGTCACCTTCGCCCCGAAGATTACCACCGGTAAGGCCGGCAGTGGCCTGCACATCCACATGCGCATGACGAAGGACGGCAAGAACCAGATGCTCGACAATGGCGTGCTCTCAGAGAGTGCCCGCCGCATGATTGCCGGTATGATGGATGTTGCACCGGCCATCACTGCCTTTGGTAATAAGAATCCCACCAGCTACTTCCGCCTTGTGCCCCATCAGGAGGCACCCACCAACGTCTGCTGGGGCGACCGCAACCGCTCGGTGCTTGTCCGCGTGCCCCTCGGCTGGTCGGCTGGCGGCGACATGGCGGCTCTCGCCAACCCACTGGAGCAGAAGCAGGTGCGTGACATGAGTGGCAAGCAGACCGTGGAGATGCGCTCTCCCGACGGCTCTGCCGACCTCTACCAGCTGCTGGCAGGCCTCTGCGTGGCTTGCCGCCATGGCTTCGAGATGCCCGATGCGCTGGAGGTGGCAGAGCGGAACTATGTCAATGTGAACATCCACGATGCGCAGAACGCCAGCCGTCTGGCACAGCTGGCACAGCTGCCCGACTCCTGTGTGGCCTCCGCCGACTGCTTGGAACGCCAGCGTGCCGTCTTCGAGGAGTATGGTGTGTTCAGCCCCGCCATGATCGATGGCATCATCGCCCAGCTGCGTGCCTTCAACGACCGCACGCTGCGTCGCGACATCATGGACAAGCACAAGGAAATTCTCAAGCTCGTCAACCAGTACTTCCACTGCGGATAAGTGTAGTGAATAGTTGATAGTGAAAAGTGAATAGGTATGGTTAGCTCCAAGCTTAGAAACTAACCATACCTATTCACTTTCTTGCTATTCACTCTTCAGGATTATTCCGAATAGTTCTTCTTACAGAGGGCACTCCGCTCCGAGAGGACTGCCAGTCTGCTCCGAGGGGACTGCCACACTTCTCCGAGAGGACTGCCACACTTCTCCGAGAGGACTGCCACACTTCTCCGAGAGGACTGCCACACTTCTCCGAGGGGACTGCCACACTTCTCCGAGGGGACTCTCACCACGCCACTCCCTCTAACGGACTGCTTGGGCAGGCCCACTATTCACTATTCACTAATCACTATTCACTATAACTCTGCTCCGTTCACTTTCAACTGCTTTGCTTGCCGGTAGTTGTTGACAAACATCAGGCAGATGCCTAAGGCGGCAAGTGCGGCAACGATGGCACTGATGATGAATCCCATGGTGCCGTTGCCGTTCGTTGTTACATTGTCGGTAACTTGTTGTCCGAAACCAACAATCGTGTCAACGGTGTCGTTGACTTCTTTGGGAACAACGTGATGGATTTTCTCCTCGACCTCACGATAGGGTAGAATGTCTATAAACAGCATAATTATTGATGGTTTAGAGTTTTATATTTCGAAAGTTAAAGCAGTCTGACGAGCACTACCAAGAGACCTATGAGCATGCTGACAGCGTTGCATAGCAGACTGTAGACCATGGCTTGGCGCAGGTTACGGACGAACCATACATACCACACAGCCTCGACGATGATGACGCCGACCTCGGCCAATGCCATGACGCCGATGGAGGGATGAACGTGCTGCACATAGAGGTTCAGTGGGATGTTGGTCAGGGTGTTGACGGCCACCGAGCTCCACAGCACCTTCGGGCGCCTCTCACCGAGGAGCCAGAGCACCACCAGTTCTATGAGGATGGTGGGAAGGAGGGTGGCAATCAATTCATAATTCACAATTCATAATTCACAATTCACAATTCACAATTCATAATTCACAATTCACAATTCACAATTCATAATTCATAGCATTGCCATGAGGTAGCCGGGCATCAGGGCTGCGGCGAGCAGTCCGAAGGCGAGACCTTCGTGCCCTGGGAGCAATAGGTTGGCAAGATAGAGCGTGACGGGCATGGTGCAGTTCACCACGAACAGCCCTAAAAGGGGAATCGCCTTGACTGTCGAGCTTGAGAAGACGAGGCAAACAGCGACAATCAGCACCATCAGCACCAGTGCCCTGACGATGCCGGTGCGGCGGGCAATGAAACCTCCTGCCATCTTCCCGCCCATGGCCACAGCAGCGATAGCGAGAACCATGGCCTGACTTTTCGTGATGGCCGCAGAAAAGGTCTCGCCGACAAACGAGCGGAGCATAACGGCCATCATGAGAAGCACGATGAAACACACAACTAGTAACGTCGGCAGGGGATGCCGCGTGTCACGACTCTCAACCTCCGGGTGCGACTGGGTCGAGTCGTAAATTTGGGAATCGGAGCGCTGCAGACACAAGCCCGTCAGCAGGCAGATGGCCAGCAGCATGGCGATGAGCAGCGGCCATGAGAAGAACAGGAAACCGACACTTAGCCCCATGGCGCCAGTCGCCACGAAGATGCCGAGGGCACGGATGTCGTTGCCTGTAACGGTGGCGGTAAGCTTGCCGCCCCAGACATGAAACAGTGAGTTGCCCATACCTAACAGTGAGGCCACTACCAGCACACCGACCAGTGAGGCGTGTAACGACGTGATGGCCGCCAACACCCCCGCGGCGAGCACCGCTGTGGCCAGCATGGCCACCGACGCTATCAGCAGCAGGTGCGTACGGCGCAGGCGGTCGGCAAGCATACCCGTTAACGGCTGGGTGAGAAAGGCCAGCACGTTATAGGTCAGGAAGCACGTGAGAGGGGTGAGTGACGAAACGTCAGTCGTGACATGAGGGGACTGCGCATAGATGGCAAACACCTGATAGAGGGTGCTGGCGCACAGCCCGTCGACCAGGAAATGGAGCAGCGAGCTGATGCCCGTCAGCTTGATGGCGTATGTCCTGTTCTCACTCAATATGTAACTTTCAATGGTTCAGTAGGTCTGTGTGATGGTGCCGCCCCACTCGGTGTTGGCCGTAATGACAAACGTGTCGGACGTGGGCGACGAGGGGTTGTCGTTAGGGTCGTCATTGGGGCTCTCCGTAAAAAAACTGCCTTTCAGCTCCGTAATCTTGTTACGTTCGATGCTGATACCCTTGAACACCCGCTCCTTGACAATTTCCACACCATCCTCACCGTAGGCCGTCACCGTCAGGTTCAGGCTGCCCTGCTGTTCCTTGGGAATGGTATAGAGGTCGAAGACGTAGGGCTTGGTGGCGGCAGGGTCGGCATCGATGTTCACCGTCTGCTTCGAGTCCACACAGCCATAGCCCGTCCGGGCATTGAGGGCACCACTGCCGCCCGTATAGTAGAAGCGCAGGTAGCTGATGCCGTCGGGCATGTCGTCGTCGATGATGAAGCGCAGCAAGGCCGTTGCTCGTTCCAGGGTGATGTTGTGCGTCTTGGGCTCGCTGGTGACGGTGATGCCGTCATAATAATAAAAGGTGTCGGTAAATCCCATGGCATTGGTGAACTGCAGCTTCTCGGGATTGGTCAGCGTGGGGTTGCTCTCGCTGCTGTGGGCAAGCACTAGCACTTGGTAGGTGCCTGGCGATAGTTGCATGCTGGCGTGCCCGTAGTTGTCGTCGCCCTCTGCCTGGTTGACGCCAGCCACTTTCGAGCCGTTCTGGTAGACCACGAAGTTAAGGTGCGTCCAAAAGTTTCCGGCACGTGTGCTGCCAAAGGGGGTGATGCCGTCGGTGGTGACGTTCAGGGTCAGTGTAGCGTCTTCCACGGTGGTGACGTCGTCGCCTGCCGGCATCTTCTCACAGGCGCCAAGGAGCATGCAGACTGCCAGCAACAGCAATCCCTCAAACAATGTCTTCTTCATATTGTGTCGTGTCTTTTGTTGATTGTTTAAAGTATCTGTATAGAAACCGTACCCGCGTCAAAGCTTCACTCCATGGGGAACAGTCCGTAGAGCTTGGCGTCGATCATGTCGGTGACCTGCTTGAAGTGGTCGGAATTCTCGCCAAACTTACAATGGTCGCCGTCGATGATGATGAGCTGGCCCTTGTAGCCGCTGATCCATTCCTCGTAACGGCGGCTAAGACCCTCGAGATAGTCAAGGCGCATCGACTGCTCATACTCGCGGCCACGCTTCTGAATCTGTGCCACGAGGGTGGGGATGCTCGAACGGATGTAGATCATCAGGTCGGGCAGCTTCACCAGCGACATCATCAGGTCGAACAGGTCGCGGTAGTTCTTGAAGTCGCGGTCGCTCATCATGCCCTGCCCGTGCAGGTTGGGGGCAAAGATGCAGGCATCCTCGAAAATCGTGCGGTCCTGGATGATGGTGTCGGTCGACTTCGAGATCTCCACCACCTCCTTGAAGCGCTTGTTGAGGAAGTACACCTGAAGGTTGAACGACCACCGCTGCATGTCGGCATAGAAGTCGGCCAGGTAGGGGTTGTTGTCTACGGGTTCGTAACGTGGCGTCCATCCGTAACGGTGGGCCAGCATCTGCGTCAGTGTGGTCTTGCCACTGCCAATATTACCTGCTACTGCGATGTGCATGATTTTGGGGGAGTTAAGGGGAGTTAGGGGGGAGTTAAGGGGAGTTAAGGGACGATAGCTTTTTATGGAAGGATGTCGGGGAAGAGTCCGAAGAGGGTTTGGTCGATGCGGTCGACTATCTGCGCAAAGTCTTTCGGATTATTCTGGAAGTCGAGCGGGTCCTTGTCGATGACCATTACGCGGCCCTTATATTTATTAAAGATGAAGTCGTCGTAGCGACGGTTCAGGTTTTCCAGGTAGTCCAGCTGCATGGTCTGCTCATAGTCACGCCCACGCTTCTGGATGTTGCCCACGAGGTGAGGCACCGATGCCCGCAGGTAAATCATCAGGTCGGGATAGCTCACCACCGCCACCATCTGTTCGAATAGCTCCATATAGGTCTCGTAGTCGCGGTCGCTGAGGTTCCCCATCGCCTTGTTGTTTGCCATGAACACATAGACGCCTTCGAAGATGGTGCGATCCTGTACGACCGTATGCTTGGCGTGCTTGATGTCAAGAAGGTCACGAAAACGCTCCTTCAGGAAGTACACCTCAAGGTTGAACGACCACCGGTGGATGTCACGGTAGTAGTCCTCCAGATAGGGGTTGTCGGTCACTGCCTCGTAGCGTGCCTCCCATCCGTAGTGCTTGGCAAGCATCTTCGTAAGTGTCGACTTGCCGCTGCCGATGTTTCCTGCGATGGCTATATGCACGGCGTCACCCTTTCTTGATAGCTTCAGCAGGGACGATCTGGATAGCCAGCATCTTGCCTTCCGGGTCGAAGACGACGAGTGCAGCCATCTCGCCTTTCTCGAAGGTGGCAGGTGCCACATAGGCTTTGACGCCCATCATCTCTTGTATCTCCCACGGGCCGTGCTTCTGGTACTTGCCCACCTGTGCCTCCACTTGTTCGAGGACATTCTCCAACTGTTCTTTCTGTACCATGCCCTTCACCTTGTCTGACAAGTTGGCATAGAGACTGTCGGCCTGGTTCTGAAGTACGAAGCCAAGCATCTTTTCGGCACGGGCCACACCGGGGTCAGTGGTTTCCTGGGCAACAGCCATCAGCGGGCAGGCCATCAGGAGCATCAGCAATAATTTCTTCATTCGCTTCATAGTTTTTTCTAAGATAGTGCAAAGTTACACTTTTGGGGGGACTTTACGTCCCCAAATCGGCTTTTTTACCTTAAAATTTATAATTATTAACGACTTTGCTGGCCTTTTGCACTCATAATCCAAAAATCTTTCGTACCTTTGCCGCCACAATTCTAACCATTTGCAAATACATGGGCATCATTATCGGAATCGATGTGGGCATCTCAACCACAAAAATCGTCGGAATGCGTGACGGCAAACCGTCGGCACCTATCCGTATCACGGCCGCCGACCCCATCACTTCGCTCTACGGAGCCTTCGGCAAATATCTCCACGACAACAACATACAGCTTGAGGACGTTCAGCACGTCATGCTCACCGGCGTGGGGGCAGGCTACGTCAAGAACGATGTCTACGGTGTCAACACCAGTCGCTGCGATGAGTTCATCGCCGACGCACTCGGCGCCCGTTACGAGTCACAGCTCGATCATTTCATCGTTGTCTCCATGGGCACAGGCACTTCTTTCGTCATGGCCGACGGCGACGACATACGTCACATTGGCGGCATTGGCATCGGTGGCGGTACGCTTCAGGGGCTCTCTCGCCTCATGCTCAACACCAGTGATATCCGCCAGGTGTCGGCACTGGCCAAGGAGGGTAACATCGGCAATGTCAACCTCCTGATTGGCGACATTTCGGCCAATCCTCTGCCGGGGCTGCCCATGGAGGCCACCGCCAGCATCTTTGCCCGTGCTCAAAGCGACGCCTCAAAGGCCGACATCGCCTGCGGCATCATATCGATGGTGCTCCAGACCATTGGCTCTGCCTCTGTGCTGGCCGCCCAGGGCACCGACTGCCGTGACATGGTGCTCATTGGCAACCTCTCACTGCTACCGCAGTGCGACGAGGTGTTCCCTGCCCTTGAGAAACTCTACGGCGTGCGTTTCCATATCCCCAAGTACTCGCAGTACTGTACGGCCATTGGTGCCGCCCTCGCTTATCAGCGGCGCTGACGGCTGTTCGTTTATGGCATGGTGACCGTAATAAGCCCGCGATGGCGGTGTCGTGCTTAGAATGGCACGACACCGCCATCGTCTGTTGGTGGTGGCAGGGGACTGCCCGCGAACGGGTCGAAAGGCGCTGGCGGCATGTTGCCATCGCCGCCGTTGATGCGTGAGCCGAGTATCTCGCCACCTGTCGCTGGGGCACGGTTGCCGATGCGTGTGTCCTCTGGATTCTCGAAGCGTGTGAACTCCCCACGGAAGGTGAGCAGCACGTCGCCGGTGGCACCCTTACGGTGCTTGGCGATGATGATCTGTGCCATGCCATGGAGGTCGCGACCATTCTCGTCTTGATAGATGTGATAGTACTCGGGACGATGTACAAACAGCACCATATCGGCATCCTGCTCGATAGCACCCGACTCTCGTAAGTCACTGAGTTGTGGCCGTTTGCCTTCCAGTCCTTCACGCGCTTCTACACCACGGTTCAGCTGTGATAGTGCGAGGATGGGGATGTCAAGTTCCTTGGCGAGACCTTTCAGCGAACGTGAGATGGTGCTCACCTCCTCTTGTCGTGACGAGAAGCGCATGCCGTTGGCATTCATCAGCTGTAAGTAGTCAATCATAATGATTTTCACACCATGCTCACGGACGAGGCGGCGGGCCTTGGTACGTAGTTCGAAAACCGATAGGCCGGGGGTGTCGTCGATGTACAGTGGTGCCCCAAGGAGGGTGTTAACACGCTTGTCAAGACGGTCCCACTCATCGGGCTGTAGTTGTCCGTTCAGAATCTTGGAACCTTGAATCTCACAGCAGTTGGAGATGAGGCGGTTAACGAGTTGGACGTTCGACATTTCAAGCGAGAAGAAAGCCATGGGCACCTGGTAGTCAGCGGCGATGTTCTTGGCCATCGACAGGGCGAACGATGTCTTACCCATGGCAGGACGACCGGCAATAATCACGAGGTCGGAGGCTTGCCAGCCGCTGGTGATGTCGTCGAGCTTATGGTAGCCAGTGGGGACGCCGGTCAGACCGTCGGTGTTGGCGGCAGCTTTCTGAATGACGTCGAGGGCGTTCTTGATGACGGGGTCTATCTGGGTGTACTCCTTCTTCATATTCTTCTGTGAGAGTTCGAAGAGGGAGCCTTCGGCATGCTGCATCAGGTCGTCGACGTCGATAGTCTCATCGTAGGCTTTCGTCTCGATGTCGCTGGCAAACTGGATGAGCTGGCGTGAGAGGAACTTCTGGGCGACGATGCGCGCATGGTATTCGATATGAGCACTGGAAGCTACACGCGATGAAATCTCAGCGATGTAGGCAGGACCGCCGACCTCTTCCAGCTGTCCGTTACGGGCCAGCTGCTCGGTGACGGTGAGCACGTCGACGGGCTGCTCCTTCATGGAGAGGTCGCGGATGGCTGTATAGACCATCTGGTTGCGTGGCTCGTAGAAGCTCTCGGGGTAGAGCATCTCACAGACCACGGCATAGGCATCTTTGTCGACAAGGAGTGCGCCGAGGACGGCACGCTCGATGTCGGTGGCCTGCGGCTGGAGGTGGGCGTAGGTGTTGTCGACGGGTTGTTGCCGCCTCTGCGGGCGGCGAGTGGTGGGTGTATCTGGCATGAATATGGAAATGATAAGTTAAACCCCTCCCAACCTCCCCGAAGGGGAGGAGATGACCCTGCCTTCCCGAGGGGGGAGGAGATGGCCCAGCCTCAACCGATGTGGAGGAGATGGCCCTGCCTCAACCGATGTGGAGGAGATGGCCCTGTCTCAACCGGAGGGGAGGAGATGAGCGGAGGGAAGTGGGACTTTGTGTGCTACTTTTTATGATACTCCTCCCACGAGAGGAGGGCCTTGATGAAAGTCTCGCAGGGGTTGTTGCGGAACTCCCTTGCACGGAAGGCCTCGATGACTGTGTAGATGAGGTAGATGAGCAGGCATAGCAGGAAGCCGGCGATGTAGGCTGGCAGCATGCCTTTGGTGCCGCGGATGAGCAGGCTGATGATGGCCAGAGGGACGCAGAAGGCTACGCCGAGGATGACGAGACGGTTCTTCTTCCATGAGGCTTTGAAGTCCTCGAAGTCCTGTTTGCGGTCGAGGTATTTCTCGAACGCCTCCTCAGTGATGTTGTAGTTCTCAATCTTTGGCAGGGTGGGGTCGTCCTTGTAGTCGGTACGGATGTCCCATATGTGGCCTTGCAGCGACTCCAGGTTGATGGGTTCTATGTAAGAGCGGTCGATGGAAAACATGGTTTGCAGTTGAGAGTTGAAAATTGAGATTTGAGATTTAAGGTGAGATAAGTCTATTTGATACAAATCTCAAACCTCAAATCTCAAATCTCAAATAAACAGACAGCGATTAGCAGAGGCGGCGTGAGCCGTCGCCGATAACGACGTCGTAGACCTTTGGCTCATGGCCGTACTTGGCGGCGAACTTCTGCTTGGCATCGGCAACGAACTTGTCGTAAAGCTCGTCTTTCACCAGGTTGATGGTGCATCCGCCGAAGCCGCCACCCATGATGCGGCTGCCGGTAACGCCATTCTCCTTGGCGACGTCGTTCAGGAAGTCAAGCTCCTCGCAGCTGACCTCGTACTCCTTCGACAGGCCATAGTGGGTCTCGTACATCTTCTTACCGACGGTCTCGTAGTCACCAGCCAGCAGAGCGTCGCAGACGGCCAGCACGCGGTCTTTCTCACCGAGGACGAAGTGTGCACGGGTGTAGTCTTCCTCGCCGACCTCGGCACGTACCTCCTCAAGCTGCTCCCATGTGCAGTCACGCAGTGTCTCGAACTTGCCTTCGGGATGGTGGGCAGCGATGTGCTTCACCACGTTCTCACACGAGTTGCGGCGGTCGTTATAGGGCGAGCCTGCCAGCTCATGCTTCACCACGCTGTCGAGGAGCACCAGACGGTAGCCCTCGGGCTTGAAGGGGAAGTATTCGAACTCACGGCTACGGCAGTCAAGGCGCATCAGGCAGCCCTCTTTGCCGAACACCGATGCGAACTGGTCCATGATGCCACAGTTCACACCACAGTAGTTGTGCTCAGTGGCCTGACCGGCAAGTGCCATGTCCCATTTCGACACCTTGTTCTCACCGAAGATGTCGTTAAGACCACAGGCGAAGCAGCTCTCCATGGCAGCACTCGACGACATACCGGCACCGAGGGGCACATCACCG
>JAEEGL014187016.1_pt1 | contig 18366 bp, 16 predicted proteins | sample 9134231 | NCBI WGS metagenome assembly JAEEGL01 (sample SAMN16246548, study PRJNA631951) | gut metagenome | biome: gut microbiome; feature: rumen; material: fiber-attached | host: Bos | place: Iran: Karaj | collected 2018-10 | reverse complement strand
TTTTGTTTTTGAAGACAATGCAGGAAATACGACTGTTAAGACGTGGTATGTAATAAAGGATACGACAATTGATGCTTCCAAAGTCTTAATTCCTAAAAACGATACTCCTAATTCAAGATTACCTGATTACGAAAATGAATCTGTTACAGAAACCTTTAATTATTCACAGTGCAGAGATACATATTATTCAAGACTCAGTGAGCCCTGCACCTATACATTACGATGGGGATATTCAAAGGATAGCTGCAGCACCATACCGCAGTTTAATGATCAGAATAATGTCTTTACCTTTAACCGCAACATAAAACAGGACTGCTATGTAAAAATAACGGCTGTTGATACTGTTGGAAATTGTAAAGAAATTTTAAGGGTTGTTCCAAAACAGGCAGAAATTATAAGGCTTATAGAAAGCTCCATAAGCGGATATTCTTTGTATTATAATGTGTATGGTAAAACAGAGGGCTCTTATAAAAATCCTGAGTCATACGGAGCATCAAATTATGGACCGTATGTTATTTGGCGTTATAAACCCAGTGAAAATGAAGATTTCAGTTCTTTTTCGCATGATGGAAGTACTTTAATTGAATTAAAATCTTTTAGTAAAAATGCAAATTCCCATTCTTTTGGGGTTAGCTCTAGATATCCTTCTTTTGGTAACGGAATATATGAAGTATATATGACTTACTGCTTTGACTATAATGAAAAAAGTTATTTTGGACCTCTTTCTGAACCTTATGTTTTTTATAACGGAATCAGTCCGTCAAATCCTGGAACGGACAGTCAGAATCCTGCTTTTCCCTCTTCTTTTACAGCTACAGTTGAAACAGCCCAGGCAGGTACAGGTGTAAGGCAGGTTCATGTGACTTTACCTCAGAATTTTACAAAGACTCAGAATTATACATATGGTGTATGTAATTCTGGAAAAAATAGTTTCTATGAATTTGATTTTTCCATAGAAAGTGGAAGTCGTTATACAATATATCTTTTTGCAAAAAGCAATATAACAGGAAACGTTTATTATTCTAGCTGTACCACGACAATTGACTGTCGGCAGGATAATATACCTCCTGTCGTTTATTCAGATGATTTAATTACACGTTACCTGTATCAGAGGACAGCTCCTAACAAAATCTTTCCTTTCTTTTATGATAAGGAGGTTGTTAATACTGGTTCAGATATAAAGGGTGGAATGTACTATAACCAGCAGAAACAAGCCTTTGAAATTGAATATTACCTTATTAAAAAAGATGATAAATCTCCAGAAGCCGACACAGTAAGTCGAAGCAATCTTGCTTCCTTACAGGATAAAAAAATTACGGCATATTTAAAGCTGCCTTTAGACTTTTATGACAAGATTTATAACGGAGTCCGAACACCGCTTGATTTTGGTGAAAACTTTTTGGAATCCTATTATACTCTTGTACTCGATCTGCATGATATAAATGACAACAGGGCCATTTATTCTCTTGTTGTTTCAAATATAACCTGTCCGGTCTTCCCAAAGATTTATGATTTTGAAAGTGCAGGTGATTCAGATATATTATCTTATTTGTTCAGAACAAATTTTGCATCATATAATAGTAATTTAAACGGAATAAACTTTTGTTATCTTAAGAACGGCATATGGTATAAAGTGGGAAACATTTCTCCAACTAATGAAGGCAAATGGGAAATACGCTATAAAAATACCCAAAATGGTAATAATTTTGAAGATTTTTTTAGAAGGGACAGTTTTATATGCCTATCAGGTTATTGTGAAACATCCGACAATAATTATAATTCTCTTTATGCTTATTTTCTCCCTATATACGAGCTTATGAGTGAGTCTCTAAAAGCCTATTATTGCAAAACAAAAACTGTCGTTCCAGGATTAAGCGGAAGTTATCAGATTTTTTATGATTCTCCGTGCTTTGCTCACACAATGGCATTCCCTACAGACATGCTCAGTGACCTGAATGAGAAGGTAGAACAAGCCCTTTCCCTTGATTCCAATTTAGACTATGAAACAGCCCTTAAAGCCGTTTGGGAAACAAAAGGCAGGGAATATGGTCTATGCCTTGTAAACGACCAGTGGCTGTCTGGAAGCTATGGCACCTCAACTTACACAGCACCTGTTGCAGAAATTCCTTTCGGCTATTCGTATGTAACCGTTTTCCACTTCGCCGACGGCACTTCTGCAATGAGCGAAGTAAAGCATAAGTAGGGTAATTAATATTAAATATCCCGTTATACAGACCCTGAAACCAGTTCAGGGTGACGGGGTTGGAATCTAAATTCAAGAGACCATTGCACTATATATGGTGGTTAGCCTTCGGCGGCTTCGCACGAGAGACTCAACCACCGCATTTTATTTTATCAGAAGCTCAGCAAATGCCTTGAGGGCTCCGTCCATTTTTCCTGAAAGAACTGCCTTTGCAAGAACTTTTCCAAGCTGAACGCCTTCCTGATCAAAGCTGTTCAAATTCCAGATGAATCCCTGGAACATTACTTTGTTTTCGTAGTGCGAGAGAAGTGCGCCAAGTGCTTCAGGAGTAAGTTGTTTTCCCCAGATGAGAGAAGAAGGGCGCTCGCCTGCAAAGTATTTGTTCGGGTTTTCATCATCTTTTCCGAGTGCAAAAGCAACAATCTGTGCAGTTACATTTGCAGCAAGTTTTTTCTGGCTTGTGGAGCCTTCAATTGTAATGTCTTTTCCGCATTGATTTTTCTGGAATGCAATGAACTGAAGCGGAATTATGTCTGTTCCCTGATGAAGAAGCTGATAGAACGAATGCTGTCCGTTTGTTCCTGGTTCACCGAAAATTGCAGGGCCTGTAACATACGAAATCTTTTTGCCGAAGCGGTTTACGCTCTTTCCGTTTGATTCCATATCAAGTTGCTGAAGATGTGCCGGGAATCGTGAAAGTGCCTGTGAGTAAGGAAGAACTGCTGTTGCACCGAATCCAAGTATGTTGCGCTCGTAAACGCCTATGAGGGCATCCATGAGGGCAGGGTTTTTTGTAATGTCTTTTTCTGCAGCTGTTTTATCTGCATCTCCTGCACCTTTAAGGAATTTTGCAAACACTTCGGGACCAAATGCAAGTGAAAGAACTGCGCCGCCTACTGCTGAAGTAGAAGAGTAGCGTCCTCCGATAAAGTCATCCATAAAGAATGCTGCCATGTAATCAGGATTTTTTACAAGCGGAGAAGTTTCGCTCGTTACTGCAATCATGTGCTTTGAAACGCTGCATCCGGCTTTTTTGATTGCATCCTTTACAAAAGATTCGTTTGTAAGTGTTTCAAGTGTAGTTCCTGATTTTGAAACAAGAATGAATATCGTCTTTGAAATATCGATTGAAGCAAGGACAGAAGCTGCATCATCCGGGTCAACGTTTGAAATGAACTTTGCTTCCATAAGGTGTGTGTTGTTTGCCTTTGCCCAGTTTTCAAGTGCAAGATACATTGCGCGCGGGCCTAAGTCAGAACCTCCGATTCCAATCTGGCATACAGTCGTGTATTTTTCGCCCTTTTCGTTTACAAGTTTTCCTGTATGGACTTTATCTGCAAACTCTGCAATTTTTTTCTGCTGTTCAATATAAAATGTACGCTTGTTTACGCCGTCAACAACAACGTCTTTTCCCAGCTGAACGCGTGTAAGCTGATGAAGAACCAGACGCTTTTCGCCTGTATTGATTACTTCACCGTTGTAAAGTGCTTCATATTTTTCCAGAAGCTGGCCTTCTTTTACAAGCTGCTTGAATACGCTTATAATCTGCTTATTAACGGCTTTTGCTGCATAGTTGTAGGTAAGTCCTGCTGCCATCGGGATGGAATATTCACCGACTCGTTTTGCACCTGCCGCTCCGTTCAGAACTTTTTTCAATGAAACTGAACCTTTAAGCTCCTTTAATTTCTTGAAGCTTTCCATTTTGTTTAGATTGTCCCAGTTAATCTTAGCTGTCATAATTGCCTCTTTAAATTTATTATCTGGTTTTTGTATCATCCTTCAAAAAGAGAAAGTAATACATCAGATAAAGGATATGTTCAAATGATAATAAATGATACCACGAATTTGCATAAATACAAGGAAAACGTTAGGGGAAGATTAGAACTTGGGAGATTTGTAAATACCTGTCATTGCTGATTTTGCAGCTCGTTATTTCGAGCTTGCTTCAGCATCTGTCAGTCTCTGACATAGTGTTTTTTTGTCTATTTCGAAATCATAATTGGCTATTAACAAATTATTTACCTCCGTGCTCTTTCGTTTCAGGTATTCACTTAAAATGTCATTTTTTATGCAGTAAGAAATTGCTTCTGTTATGGGATTGGCAGAATTGTTTTCCTTAAAGTTTCTGACAGTTTCTACAAACTCACAGTACTGTTTTAAAATAGCACACTTGTCTAATATCGTCAAAGGTTTTTCAGGGTGCGGATCTGCTATGTTGTAAACATCAACCGTAAGGTCTAACTGATGTCTTTTTTGCTTAATAATAAATGCATCTGAAAGACATAGTGTTTTTATATCAGGGTAAGGTTCAGTACCGTTGTAGAAGACATAAAACTCCGGCGTTGGAATAGGAACCAGCTTCTTCTTATAGCGGCTTTTCTGCGGCACAATTTTTTCGTAAAGACGAACGACATAATCCAGGAACCGCAGCGGCATGTTTTCGTTAATCGTTGACTGATGCTCAACAAGGACAATCAGTTTTCCGTTAATTATCATGCTCACATCGTTATAATATGTGTTAGGAGAACAAGAAAAACTCATTTTCAATGATTTTTTCTTGTTCTCTACGAGTTTAAAAGGGGATATTCAATAAGTTTGAATAGTACGGTCATTGAGCCTGTCGAAATGACCGTTAGCGCTCTAACACCGTACTTCTTTCTTTTTAGACATCCCCTTTTAAACTCGTGCATTAAAGTTACTATGGAAAGTTAATATTTTTGGAGGTCCCCATAAATAAATCAACGAATACTGAATCGCGATATTTTGTATTCTCCATGAGAACCTCCTGCTTTTATTTATATATATACATTGGGATTATATTTTTATTAAAACTCCTGAAAAAAGATGTATACATTTTAAAACTTCTTTAGTAGAGAAAGATAAACTTTTGGTTTCATTCAGCAATGAATTTAAAAAACTTATACAAAAAAAAGAAGCAGAAAGTATGAAATATTCAGAGGTAGCATATACTTTATACAACTCAACAATGTTAAATACTCCGTTTAAAGCGTGCGGGGAAAGATTAGGGGTTTGGGGGAAAGAAAACCACGCTTCGCAAGTAGTGGTGTTCTTTCCCCCAAAGGAAATGAGCACGCCGCGGAGCCCCTTGCCGACCGCAACGCAGTGAGGACGGTGAACGCCTAGAGAAGGGCGCAGGGGCGGATGATGCAGTAATGAATTCTTAGCACCAACAACATTCGTGTAGAAGCAATTTGCGTTTTAAGAAATCTGTGTAACAAAACTTCCTGCATGCGGTGGCAGGTTACGGCAAATAATCGTGGTTTACATTCTTCAGTGCCTTTAGCATCAGCTCTTTTGTATTGTCGTTTCCCGCGGTAATTATGTTTATTAAAGACTTTGCTTCTTTGCGGGTGGAATTATTCTGGTAGTTACAGGTACAAGTGAAACCTGCGTATTCTGAATTCTTTGCGTGTTCAATCAATTCGTTCTCGGGTAAATAATACAGCGGCCTTATAATTTCTACAGGATATTTTTCCAGCTTCAGTTTTGGAATCATCGTGGAAAGTTCACCTTTGTTTGTCATGTTCATTAAAAACGTTTCTAAAACATCGTCCAGATGATGCCCGAGTGCAATTTTATTATATCCGTTTTCAACCGCATAAAGTAAAAGCTCCCGGCGTCTTTGTGTAGAACACCACCAGCAGTTCATCTTGAATCCATCTTTTACTCTTTCCAAAGTATTGATTCCCCTGACTTCAAAAGGCACATCCCATTTTTCAAAAAGTGCTTTTATTTTCTCGGGGAAGGGCGGCGCGAAATCACTCTTAATATGAAGTGCTTTATATTCAAACTGCAGCGAAGGTCTTTTCTTTAACTGCGAGAAAAATTCAATCAGGGCTGTAGAATCTTTTCCGCCACTCGCTCCAATTAAAATTTTATCCCCGTTTTCAATTAACTGATAGTCATACAGAGCTTTTTCAACAGGACCAAAAAAATTTTTTCTCTCTCTCATATTCTATATTTCACCACGATAAGCGGTAGTTTCGACACACATTTGAAGCAAGTGCGTACAAGTGTGGCGTAGCGCCAACCACCGCTCTGTCATTCTGAATACTTCGACAGGCTCAGCACATCGCTCGTTTCAGAATCTGTATACATAGATGCTGAAATAAATTCAGCATGACATTTTCTGCGGGTTTCACCATAAACATTTATACCGTATCAGGTGGTTTCGACACACACTTGAAGCAAGTGCGTACAAGTGTGGCGTAGCGCCAACCACCGCTTATACTTTGCCACCACAAACTACTTTTGTATCACAACTAAATTTCTTTCGTGGTCTTCTAAAAACGGAATCGTCAGCGGAATCTTTTTATACCCTTTAATCAAACTCTTTACGCCCAGCATTTCTTCTTCAATCTTTTCAGAGCGGGCTTTATATGCAATCAGGTGACCGTTCATCTTTAAAGGCTTAAACAGCATCTGCAGAATCTTTTTATCAAACGGGTGAAAAGCGCGGAACACTTCTACATCGAAAGTTTCCTTTGTAAGCTGGTCAACATTCGTGCATAAAACTTTTGTATTCTGTAACTTCAGTGAACTCACAACACTTTCCAGGAACACACATCTTTTTTCCATTCTTTCAACAAGTGTAAAATTTTTATCTTCCAGAACAATCGCTAAAGGAATGCCCGGACAGCCACCGCCGGAACCAATATCTGCAATCGATTTTTTTTCATCGCAAATTTCTTTTATGTAAGGAAGAGCTGCAAGACTGTCCAAAATGTGATTCACGGCAAGTTCATCTTCATCTGCAGCCTTCATCAAATTGTATGTCTTATTAAAGTCCAAAACTTTATGAATGTATAATTCCAGTTTTTCAATCTGCTCAGCTGAAAGAGATAGATTTAATTTCTCTAAACCCTGTGAAAGCTTTTGAATCATTCTTTTTCTCCAAGATCTATAAGTAAATCCAGTTTCCAGTCAGAATCATTTGTTTTCAATGTAACAAAATTTCCTGTCCTGTACGCAAACAAATTCTCTTTCTGGCTCATTTGATACAGAAAAGAATAAGCGTTTAAATAATCCTGGTTCACGCTTGTAGTTGTCCTGTAATTTGAACAGTCCGTTTCATTCTTATTGCAGGTAAACAAAATATGAAAGGTTTCATTTCGGTTTTTATTGTCGCTTGAATAAAGTCTGTCTGCAGAAACTAAAAAAGTCCCGTCGTTCTGCGGGCGGCTTATATAAATCTTTTTGCAGGTTTTCAAAATGTCGTAATTGTTTACAGTAAAGCGTAGAATGCGTGCAGGGAATTTGAGTGAGCGTTTTAATTTCTGGCTTTCTATTAAATCTGTTCTTTCTGCGCTTTTAATCACTTGTGTAGAAGAATTTTCAGAAGTTTGAGGAAGCGATATTTGTGTATTAATAATTGTGTTCTGTGTATTCTTAATCTGTTCCAGCTGCTTTAAAATTTCTTCGAGCATTACAGAAGATGAGTCTTTTGTGTTTAGAAATGAAAATGAATCTAAAAAGCCCGCATCCCCTAAAGAAGAAATGTCCTGTGCCGTAAGGGAAGGAATGTAATTTTTTAATGAAGTAATTGCTTCGTTCTTTTGAGCGCTTTCCTTTTCTTCAGCTTCTTTTGCCTTTTCAGCAGGTGTAGTTTTTTTCTGGTAAAAATCCCCCGGAATGTAAAACCCCTGTGAAAGAGAAGGAGCTGAAATTGTCGGCATAGAAGGAGACGAAATAGAACTGGTTGAAACCGACGGTGAAGAAACTGTTGGAGAAGAAACAGTTGGAGAAGTAACTGATGTAGAAGAAACTTTCTGTGCAAAAAGCGGCGATGAAAATGAAACAGAAACAAGAATTACTGAAACGCCAAAAAATTTATTCCATGCTCGCAAGGCTTTCCTCCACATATTCAAGTCTTTGTGTTAACTGACTGATTGTTTTTTCCAGACGAGTCTTTTCTTTCTCCAGACGCGACTTTGGACTTTCATCTTTTTTCTGGGACTTTTGCTTCATCATCGCAATAACACTGTCCGGACTCTTTCCCGCCTGAATTGCTTCAACTGCCTTCGCCTTATCATCATTTTTCCTGCAGGTACTCAAAAGCTTCATATTTTCATAACCAAGCTTTGCATCCTCTTCCGGTAAAAGCCCAACCTTAGTAACAGATTTTGCCGTAGAACGCGGAAGCTGCAGAATGCGGTCCAGATAATCCTCGTAGCGGATATTTGCCTGCTCACAAAGTGCGTGTGCCTTAATAAGGCATTTACCAAGCTCCTGCATCAAGTGTCCGTTCGGTTCAATGTATTTTGCTTTAATCTCTTTTGTAAGTTCATCAAGCTCGCTGTTAGTAGAAATGTCGAGCTTGTAGTAGCCCTTTTCTTCTGCAATATCCACCAGCTCATAAAATTTTGCCCAGAAATAATTCGTGTGGCTCTTTGCCTGGTATGGAGGTCGTGTCCCGCCCGCTTCATTTATCTGTTCTTCATTAATCAGGTGGTGGGTGTATTCGTGAATCGCCGTATAGATAAGCTCGTTGTCAGTCTTAAAGTTTTTATTATGTAAAAGGATTTCCCGCGTCTCAGGTTTATAAAGCCCATTTACACGCTTCGAATCTTTACCTGTCATAATCACAGAAAATTCCAGCTGCGTCTCGTGTAAATCAAGCAGCATATTTTTAATTGTCTGATTATCCATGAAAAATAGTTTATCTCATTGTGACATTTATTTCAAACCTTATCTTTTTTATTCTTTTTTTTGGACGCTAACTTTTCTTTCATCGAAGAATTTAATTTTACAAAGAAAGTGTTATTACAAATTCCACCCTTCCGCCCTTTGCTCACGCGCATTCTTCCGCTTCCGCTTCAGAACTGACGGGGCTCCACGGTGAGCTAATGGGGGGCGGAAAGTATAACCTGACAAGCCTTGGAATTACGAAATATAGATTTTAACTATAAATCGTGTTAGACTTGTAACAGATTGGTGTCAAAATGATATCTGAAAATATTGTGCATGCTTTCATTCAAAAAATCTCGTTAATAAAGCAAGGACAATTCAATGACTTTGTTTCACGCACGAGGGATGTTTTTGACGCACGGTTAATGTCATACACTTCTAGGACTCAGAATTGGCTTTTGGGTGCAATCATTGGTGAAATTGGTGAAAATACTTTTGACCATAATTTTTCTTTTTCATCTGATGTTCCAAAAGGTGTATTTTGTGATTTTGACTCTGATATAAATTATATTTATATATGTGATTTTGGAGCTGGTTTGCGCAATACACTTTCACGAGTTATAAAGTCGATTAAAGATGATGAGATTGCAATAAAAACCGCTTTTACTCAGCCAATTTCTGGTCGTGCTCCAGAATTACGTGGGAACGGTTTGAAATTTGTAATCAGTTCTGTTGTAGAAAATAAATGGAATCTTTTTTATCAGTCTGGAAATGCTATCTGCAATGCTGATGAAACAGGTTATGTCTTTGGAACTTCATCGTATAATCACGATGGTTGTTTTTGCATTTTGTCATGTAAGGAAAATTAAATGAAAGTAGATATGTCATCTTTTGGTGAAATGTTGATGTCTCGTCCGGCTGGGCGTGAAGCTTTTATGGGAGCTTCTGCATATCTTTTTAGTGATTTAAAAGAAGGCGAAACTGTTTCTCTTGATTTTGCAAATGTAAAAGTTTTAGCTCCATCCTGGGCCGATGAATTCATTACAGGTCTAAAAAGTAAATTTCATTCCAAAATTGAATGTATTAACACAGAAAACCCTTCAGTTGCGGCTTCATTAAAAACTGTTCTGGAACCAATTGATGTGAGTAAATATCAAAAGGTTGTATAGTTTTTCTATTCCAGATACCCGCCGTAACACCAGCCGATTATTCCTGCTTTCAGGGCATTGCCGTCTTTGTCTTTGGCACCGGCGAGCACTTCTACCTGTACCCAGTTGCTGGTTATTCCGTCTATTGTTTCTGACTTTCCAAGCTTAAGAATTTTTACTTTTGTTCCTTTCTGCATTGTTGTTATGATTGCACTGCTTGTTGCTTCTTCTTTTCGAAGACGAAGATTGTCATTGCAGGACATTATTTGCAGAAAGTGATGTATTCAGAATTACAGTTCCGCTAGATGATAATTTCTCCTGGGATGTACAGAAGACTAGCGACACTGTAAATGTCCCTGTAAACGATACTGTAAACGATACTGTAAACGATACTGTAAAACTAAATAGTTCTCAGAAAAAAATAATTGATGAATTAAAGAAAAATACAGAATTGACACAGGAGCAATTATCAAAATTGGTTGGAATCAGTCTTGTAAACATCAAAAAGAATATGAAAAAACTTCAGGATCTTGGTTTATTAACACGAGTTGGCTCAGACAAAACTGGAGAATGGAAAATTATTTATCCGGCGTAGGCTGGTTACTTTTTCAATGCCTGGATTTTTTCTAGTAGGGCCTGGCGGTGAGGCGGAGGTTGATGCGGTCATAGTGTAAATATATTCATTGACTTTAAGTATCTGGTATATTATATTTAGTTTAGTGGTGAGTCCTACCCTAAGTGGAATCTTTAAAAGCAGTGTACCCTACTGTGAGTGGGAACTTTAAAAGCGGAGAGTCCTGCCGTTAAGTGGAATCAATAGCCGTTCAGTTCGCTGCAACGGCTTTTTTTTTGGCAAATATGGAACAAGAAAGATTAAATTTATATTTCATGGACATGAAATATATCCGGGATTTACATAATGCAGATGACCGTGTTCAGTCAGTTTCTCCGCAGATTCATAAGAGCAACCGCCCGTTTGTCGGAATTGTGGTGATTTGTGATGAACATAAATATTGTATTCCATTGGATTCGGCAAAAGAAAAGCATAAAACTCAGAAAAATGATGTAGATTTTACTCGAATTTTCGATGGCGAAAAACTTATAAGTGTTTTGAATTTTAACAATATGATTCCAGTTAATGACAGATTCATTACAAAAATCGATTTAAGACCTTCTCCAAAAGACAATCCCGCACAAGCTAACTACAAGAAATTGTGCATAAAAGAAATAGAATGGTGTCGTAAAAATCAAGAAGCAATCATTAGAAAAGCAAATAAACTATATTACTTAGTTCAAAAGCCGAACTGTAGCAGTATGCTCAAAAAGAGATGTAACGATTTTAAAAAGCTCGAAAAAGTTTTGGAAAAGTTGTTACAAAAGAAATAAAACCGTTACTTTTCCAACGCCTGGATTTTTTCTAAAAGAGCCTGGCGGTGGGCTGGAAGCTGAACCAGGGCAGAAGTTTTTCCTTCGTCGGTGTACCACACCTGTTTGTCAAAATGTTTTGCGAGGTCTTCGCTCTTAAAGTGTACGCCATAAAGTGCAAAGATTGTGTTGCGCAGAAGGCGGAGGTCTGCTTTGCTTAGAGTGGGAATGACTTTGTCTACATACTTTCCGTATTCGTCTTCGGTGTAGCCGTTTATTGCCATTGCATAGAAGTCCGGGTCGCCCCAGGTGCGGCGGATGCGGAAGACTTCGGTGAATTTAGAGCCGGCCACGTAATAGTAGATGTTACCGCCAAAACCTACATACCAGCTGGATGAATGATCTTGTTCCCATGTATAAGTTGAATAGATTGTTGATGGTTCACTGATGGAAAAAAGGTTCAGTCGCTTTCCTTCTGGACTTACTATGCAAATTTCTGACCCCTTTAAATAATCTTGAAACTCATATCCATATCCCTTAAGATCATATTGGATTAAATCACTTGTTCTGATATATGGTATTTCTCCATATACATTTTGCATATTCTTTATTGTTGAATAATACGTCTTTCCCCATACTAAAACTTCTGCATTTTTAAACGCGTACTTTAAACCAAGCTCTTCTGCTCGCGAAAGACTTTCTTCATATTTATCTGAATCATACTGCTTGAGATATTCTACTGCTTCTTTGTTTGTATAGATTTTTCCTTCTGTATCAACGGCGCCGGGGATACCGTTTTTATCTACATAATAGACTATATATCCGCTTCCTTTTTTCAGTATGAAACTTATGCCGGATTGTAGTTTATTATTTAAATTTGCAATATCCTCACCTTTTGTATTATCTATAAAAACCCCTGTATCAAAATAGCTAATTAGATATTCATTTAATTTAACACGTTCGACACCATTTAATATTGGAACATTTTTATCAAATAGGATAAAATTATTCTCACAATTATAAATCCATGAGCCTCCACTACCACCATTTATTAAATATATATCATCATTTTTTTCATCGACCATTATTCCTTCTGGCATTACATTTACAATTTTTACTTTAAGTTTTATTTCTTCTGTTCTTACTAATTTTTCAACAGTCTGTGCTGATAAACCAAATATAAATAAAAAGCTTAATATCATAATAAATATATTTTTTTTCATCTTTGTATATCCTTATTCTTTTATACTTAATCTTCTAAGCTGATAATCAGCCACTATAGTTTGTATATTTTTCCAAGTACCTTTTCGAACTATCCATCGTGGTTGTGCAGATTCATTTTTACAAGCCAGACATTGGCAATGGATATCATACGCATATTGTATCATAATTTTTTCATAAAAAACTACAAAACTGGATATTCTCCCTTTCACACTTTACGCACCACAAGTTTTTTCGTAAAATATCCGCCTATGGAATTTACACAAGAACAAATGGACGGCTTAGTTGTTAATGAAGTCGAAATAATGAAAAAAATCGCTGAAGAATTAAATATTCGTGTTCAGCAGGTTAGTGCAGTAATCAGTCTGGTGCAGGAAGGCTGTACCATTCCGTTTATCTCCCGTTACCGAAAAGAAAAGCACGGCTCGCTTGATGAAGTTCAGGTTAGGGAATGTGATCATCTTTTTACTTCTTATAAAAACTTAGAAGAAAGACGACTTGAAATTGTAAAAGGCATTTTTAATCAGGGAAAGCTTACTGATTCTCTTTATAATGCTGCCATGAGTGCGCAAACCCTTACAGCACTCGAAGATTTATGGGCACCATTCAAAAAGAAAAAGAAGACCCGCGGAATGGTTGCAATTGAAAAAGGCCTCGATACTTTAGCAGATGCAATGCTTGAGCTTAACGATTCAGATTTTGAAGAAAAAGCAAAAGAATATATTAAAACTGACAATGAAAATCCTGAGTTTAATGTGGAAACTGTTGAAGATGCAATTTCCGGGGCAAAAGACATTATTGCTGAAAGAGTAAGTCAGGACACAGACAACCGCGAAAAAATTCATACCCTTTATATGGACACCGGTAACATAAAGACAAAAGGCATTGTTCAGGAAGGACAGACAGAAGAAGAAGCACAGAAAACTTCTACTTATCAGATGTACTGGGATTATTCAGAGCCTTTGAACCAGGTAAAGCCTCACCGCATTCTTGCCATAAACAGAGCAGAACGAGAAGGCGCTCTTGAAGTAACAATTGATGTTGAGGTAGAAGAAGCAGTAAAAGCCTTACAGAAAAATGCAAAGCCAAAGAATAAATATCACGCAGAAGCTATTGAAGACGGCGTTGTGCGTTTGCTTTCTCCTGCAGTAATCCGTGAAATCAGAAGTGACGAAGCAGATGAAGCAGATGTTCACGGAATCGGTGTATTCAGTGAAAACTTAAAGAATCTTTTGATGACACAGCCAATTAAAGGAAGCCGCGTTTTAGGCGTTGACCCTGGAATTCGAACGGGAACAAAATGTGCTGCCCTTGATGAAACCGGAAAGTACTTAGGCTATTTCTTAATCAAGCAGGTTACAGATCCAGAAGGTTCGTATAAAGCCATAAACGATGCAATTGACAAGTACGACATTCAGGTTGTTGCTGTAGGAAACGGAACAGGAAGTCAGGAAGTACAGGCAATTGTAAGCAAAGTAATCAGCGAAAACTACAATGATGTTATGTATACCGTAGTTGATGAAAGCGGTGCTTCTGTATATTCGGCAAGTGATATTGCACGCGAAGAATTCCCTGAACTTGATTTGACTATTCGTGGAGCAATCAGCATGGGACGCCGTTTACAGGATCCTTTAGCTGAACTTGTAAAAATTGACCCTAAAGCAATTGGCGTCGGCCTTTATCAGCACGATGTAAACCAGAAAAAACTCAGCGATACGCTCGATGAAGTTGTAGGCTCTGTTGTAAACCAGGTTGGTGTTAATTTAAATACAGCAAGTGCAAGCCTTTTAAAATATGTTTCCGGAATCAATTCCAGCCTTGCAAAAAAAATAATTTCGTATCGCGATGCTAATGGTAAAATTGTAAGCCGTGAGGATTTGAAAAAAGTTACAGGCTTAGGACCAAAAGCCTATGAGCAGTGTGCAGGATTTTTAAAAATCCCGGAAAGCAAAAATCCGTTAGATAACACCTGGGTTCATCCTGAAAACTACGAAGTTGCTTCTGAAATTTTACCTTATGTTCAGAAGAAAGAAAAAATTTCAGCCGAAGTAAAAAAGCAGCTTGAAGAAAAATACAATGTCGGCGAAACAACAATCAATGATATTATTGATGAACTTGCAAAACCAAACCGTGATCCTCGCGAAGGCTATCCTGCTCCAATAATGCAGAAGGGAGTTGTTGCTTTTGAAGACTTAAAAACAGGAATGAAAGTAACAGGAAAAATCCGAAACGTTGTAGATTTCGGTGCCTTTGTTGATATCGGTTTACACGAAACTGGACTCATCCACATCAGTGAGTTAAGCGACAGCTTTGTCAGTGACCCAATGAGCGTTATAAAAGTTGGTGATGTAAAAGAATTTACAATCATTGGTCTTGATGCTGACAGAAGAAGGATAAGCCTTTCTTTAAAGTCAGATGCAGCAACCAGAACTACTTCAACTGGTGCTTCAGGCACAGCTAAAGCTTCCGGTGACGGAAAGAAAAAAGTTGTGATTGTAAGAAAAGCAAGCGGTACTGCAGCTTCACAGAAAAACCAGAATGCTTCCCGCCCGCAAAAGAGTTATTCTGGCAGTGATGACGGAATGTATTACAATCCGTTCGCAGCACTGTTGAAGAAGTAAATCATCAAAAGTGAGCCGGGAAAATTAAAACAAGCTCCCAGCAAGAACCGCCCCTTAGGAGTTCACGGTTGCGCGTAATAGGAAATAGGACTCGCCTAATTTGTTTCACAAATTAGCTCGCCACGCGCAAAGTGAACTCAGGTTCGAACCTTGCTTCCGCATGTTTTAATTTTCCGGTTTTTGCACATTCGTACATCTGCAAATATTTCACCGCCCTCTACTTTCCTTTCCATAAACACTTGTGCTATATTTTTTTTGTGAACATTTGTTTATTTACTAAAGAAGAAATTTCTAAACCTCTGCCGTACAAAGATGAAAGGGCTCAGCATTTAATCAAAATCCTGCATAAAAAAGAAGGCGACTCTTTTAGCGCAGGAATAATCGAAGGAAAAGCTGGAACCGCCTGCATTACAAAAATAGAAACTTTTGAAACCACCTCAAGCGACGGAAAAAAAACTTACACTGACGGCAAAATATATTTTTCTTTTACACCGGAGACTGACGGAAAACTTTTGCACCCGTTAAAACTGATTGTCGGCTTCCCGCGCCCCATACAGCTCAAAAGACTCTTGCGCGATGTAGCAGGGCTTGGCGTTGAAGAAGTGCATTTAACTGCAACCGAACTAACTGAAAAGTCCTATTTAAATTCCGACTTAGCACAGGAAAGCGAATGTTACAAAATGCTTCTGGAAGGAACCGAACAGGCTGCAAGTACACATGTACCGAAAATCTTTATACACGACGATTTAAGTAAAGCAATAAATTCTGTCTGCAAAATAAATCATATAGAAGAAAATAAGCGCTTACTTTTAGACAACATACGCCCGCAGAATAATTTGTATGATTACCTTCAGAACCTTTCTCTCTCAAACAGCACTCCTGTTGTGGCTGCAATTGGCAGTGAAAGGGGCTGGACTGAAAACGAAAGAAAATTATTCCTGGAAAACAACTTCACGCTTCTAAGCATGGGCTCCCGTGTTTTAAGAACAGAAACTGCCTGTACCGTTGCATCTTCCCTGATTCTTGCGCGAATGGGTGTTTTAAATTAGTTTATTCCAGATGAAAAAGCTTTTAATCGAACTTGCAGACAAATATGAGTGCCGGGAATTTTTAGTGAATGACCCGTCTCAGTTTATGCATCGTTATAAAAAGAAAGAAGAGCAGGAAGTTGTAGCGTTTATTGCTGCGAACTTAGCTTTTGGTAGGCGGGAACAAATCCTTCTGCATGTGGAAAAAATTTTAAGCGATGTACAGAATAATACTGAGGGGCACAAAAATATAATCGAATGGATTTTAAGCGGACAATACAAAGCCTTCTTCTATGAAAGACTAAATGTAAACCATTTGGAAAAGGCAGGTTTACAAAGCAAGGCGTTTTACAGAATCTATACTTATAGAAGCATGGAACTGTTTTTCGACACATTAAAATCGATTCTGGAACAAAGCCCGCTTGGCGATTACTTTAGGGAAAGGTATGAAAGCTCCGGTGAAAAATATCTGCATTCAGTGATTGCAGCGTGTTTTCCCAAAGAGTGCAATTTAATCTCGCATTCAAAAGACAGTGCTGCAAAAAAAATAAATATGTTTCTCCGCTGGATGGTGCGCGATAATTCTCCGGTCGATTTAGGCCTGTGGACTTCCTGGTATTCTAAAAAAAATCTTCTGATGCCGCTTGATGTTCATGTAATGCAGGAAGCAACAAATTTCGGCCTGCTGGAAAAAAATTCCAACGGCAATTATAAAAGTGCAAATTTAAAGACAGCAATTGAACTCACGCAAAAAATGAATGAGTTTTTCCCTGAGGATCCTGTAAGGGGAGACTTTGCGTTATTTGGTCTCGGCGTGAATAAATAAATTCAGCAAACTTAAAACTGTGAAGCAAAAGGTGTGTCTTTTAACAGAAGGAATCTGCTTGAATAGTTCTTGTAGTAATCATCATCTGTTAAAGTGTATGCCCTTATACTTCGTTTAGTTGTATCTGTTTCCATCGGCTTGTTTGTTTTAGAAACAGTTTTTGTCTTGTATTCCCTTAAGCCCTGCACTGCATTTCCGCGAGGGAACACAGTAAGAGACATATCATCATCCCAGACTAATTCCTGGTTAAAGATTTCACTGATTGTACAGTTCAAAATTACAGCGTTGTCCCAGTTTTTTGGTGAAGTAGCAGAGCCTTTTCCTTCTGTACGGTACAAATAAACGGAAGCTCTTCTGCGTTTCATTGCATTGAAAGTACATTCGCTAAAGATAAAGCCCTTTTTGTTTGCCAGCGATAAACTCTTTACAGCATATCCGTTGTTGTCGCCACGATTATCTTCGCGGACAAAAATTTCACATTCTTCAAATAAAGCTGTGTCGCAGTCGCCGTAGATAAAGTCCGTGTCGCCTTCAATGTAGCATTTTTTCAGGAGAGAAAATCCTTTTAAGCATAAAGTATTCTGTCTGCCGGAAAATCTCATTCCTTCAGCATATAAAGTTCCTGTCGTGTTATTCCAGGTAAAAGCTTCTGCGCTGTCGGCCTGTGTGTTTGAACCATCAATTGATTTTATGTGTGTGTTTATAATAGAAAAGTTTTTTAAAGTTACTGTAGTTGCATTCGGACCGATAATAAATACGCTTCTGTTTTCCAGACCCTTATTAAAGGCTTCGCAGTTTTCTGCCTGAATGATGCAGTTAGAAGCACCAACTCCGTTTGCACTTTCCATTACAAGTGGATTTGATAAGTTATATTTTATGATTTCTTTGTATACGCCTGCGTCCAGAGTTAAATGTACCGGTGTCTTTTTATCAACTGCACCGCTGACAATCATTTCTTTGATTTTCTTAAAAGCCCCGTTAATTGAAGCAGGAGTCTTTGCGTTTATTGATAGTTCTAACATACAGAGAATACTACTAAATTTTTATAGAATAATCAAATGTGTCGGTGATTGAGTAGCGCCAGCGTACGGTCCCTGAGCCCAGTCGAAGGGTCGAAACCACCTGTATCGCTTCCTTCTATTCTACTTCAACGCGCTTTATGTGTGCGCCAAGTGACTGAAGTCTTTCTACTAAATGCTCGTAGCCTCTTTCAACCTGGTACACATTGCTGATTCTGCTTTCTCCATGTGCAATCATTGCAGCGATTACCATTGCCATACCTGCCCGTACATCCGGTGAAACCAAA
>JAEEGL013638789.1_pt1 | contig 18366 bp, 14 predicted proteins | sample 9134231 | NCBI WGS metagenome assembly JAEEGL01 (sample SAMN16246548, study PRJNA631951) | gut metagenome | biome: gut microbiome; feature: rumen; material: fiber-attached | host: Bos | place: Iran: Karaj | collected 2018-10 | reverse complement strand
TTTTGAGGAAGAGGGGTCTTTCAGGAACTTTCGGGCATAGGCTTCCAGCCGCAGCCCATACCTGTAGTAAAGACGTTCGAAGGTATTTTTGTCCAGACGGGGCATCTACTGCTTCTCAAATTCCCACAGGCCGTCGGCATATTCTTCCATAAAGGTGGGATAGCCGAACTTTTTCACATAATCCGGACCGACGTATACGCAGAAACTGGTGATGTGCCTGATGCCGTATTTGGCATAGGTCTTAAGGTCGTCCAGGAACAGTTCCTTGTTCCAGGGAACGGCCACCAGTTTGTTGGGATTCCAGCCGCTGAAAAGGGAATCGTCTATCCAGTATTCAAGGACAAGGGCGGTTTCAGCGGGGAAGACCTTCAGGTTCTCCTGTAGGACTCTCAGATACTTTGCGTGCGTCCAGCCGCTGTTGCCTTCCGCCCAGGTCTCGGACAAGGGATGGGAGTAGTTGCGGTGGAACGGTGCGAACTCCAGGAATATATCCTCTGCCGGTTTGACTTTCGTGGGGGCATTCGTCGTGTTGTTATATGCCAGATGGGCGAGGGTGGCGTCCGGGTCTATCTCCTTGAGAGCCACTATTATCCTGTTCTCGAACATAAGCGCCTGGTCGGCAGGCGAGAGATCCTTGCATTTGTCGCAGTAGCACACATCGCCTCCGTCATCCATCCAGAAGTAGTACCTGTGGTTGGTGGGATTGTTCTCTGCCCCTAGGACTTTTGCATTCCTGGCAATCTCCTCAAGCGCCCCTTCCGAGGAAGGACAGCCGTTGACGTCCTTTACCCTGTTCCCCTGCTTGTCCATCCTGAAATATTCAGGGTGCTCATCGAACAGATCCCTGGGGAGCAGGACTCCCATAGCGTGCTGCTGCGTTTCGAACTCCACGCCGGCCTGGGTGGCCTCTTCCACGAATTCCTTCCAGATACTCAGGCTCTTGTCCACGCCGCCCGTACCGATGGCATTGAGATGATGTTCGCGGGCCAGTCTTAAGTAATCAACGCTGTTGGGGTATTTGTAAGCGATGTCGTTCCAGCCGACAATAACGCCCCGGGTCTGGAACCAGCGGCTTTCCGGGGTGAGTTCCGGCTCTTCCGATGGATCTTCGGCCGAGGGGTCCTCCGCTGAAGGGTCCACGATAATTTCTTCGGATGGATCTTCGGATGGTTCGTCTGAAGGCTCGGAAGAAGGTCCCATCTTTTCCCAAGCCTCCAAAGCGGAAGGGCCTGCGGGGTGACTCCCGCAGGCGCCTGCAATCAGCACGAGTATAGCCAGTATGAAATAGTGCAGTTTCATCTACTCCTTCCTGAAATTGTACAGTCCGTCGGCATATTCGATCAGGAACTGGGGATAGCCGAATTTCCTGAAGTAGTTGGGGCCGACATATGCGCAGTAGCAGGTGATATGGCGTATTCCATATTTCGCATATGTCTTGAGGTCGTCCTGGAATATCAGATTGCTCCAGGGAACGGGTTTCAGATTGGACGGGTTCCAGCTGCTGAACAGGGAATCATCCATCCAGTACTCAAGCACCTGTGCGGTTTCCTTGGGGAATACTTTGAGATTCTCCTGGAGGACCCTTAGATACCTGGCGTGGTTCCAGCCGCTGTTGCCTTCCGCCCACGTCTCCGACAGGGCGTGATCCCAGGTGCGATGGAACGGGGCGAACTCAAGGAATATTCCTTCGGAGGGCTTGACATTCTTCGGGGCCTCGGTGGTGTTGTTATATGCCAGGTGGGCGAGCTGGGCGTCCGGGTCCAGCTCTTTGAGCGCCTCAAGCACCTTGTTCTCGAAAATCAGTGCCTGGTCTGATGCAGAGAGGCCTTTGCACTTATCGCAGTAGCAGATGTCTCCGCCGTCGTCAAGCCAGAAATAATATTTGTGATTGGTGGGTTCATACCTTGCACCAATGTCTTTTGCATTCAGAAACACCTGTTCCAGGGCTCCTTCAGAAGAAGGGCAGCCATTGGCGTCTTTGGTGCGGTTCCCTTTCTTGTCCTGCCTGAAATACTCAGGATGGGAGTCGAAAAGATTACGCGGCAGCAGGAACGACATCATATGCTCCTGGAATTCGAACTTCACCCCTATCCTGGCACCTTCCGCCATGAAATTTTTCCAGTCCTGTGAGTTCCTGTCGGCATTGTAGATGCTGAAACTGTTGAGGTGATGATCCTCGGCAAGTTTCATATAATTAATTTCATACTCGTTGCCCGGAGCATATACATCAGTCCATCCCGCGACGATGCCCCTGGTCTTGAACCAGCAGTCGGCATCGGGGTCCTTTGATTCGTCGGGATCGGTGGACTCATTCGTGGAAGGGTTTTCGGAGGGCTCCTCCGAAGGATCGTCTTCGTGCCCCATTTTCTCCCAACCGGCAAGGGCGTTCGTGCCGTTTTCCTGCTTTCCACAGGAACCCCCGGTGCTGACGAGCAGCACCAGGGCTAAAAACATCAGAAATCTCCTGTACATCACTAAGGTCTAAAATCTCTCAGGCCACGGCCGTAGTCACGGATGAACTCGGGGAACCCGAAGGTCTTGGTGTAGTATTCATCTATCCACACGCCGTAGCAGGTAATGTTCCTTATGCCGAGGGCGGCATAGGTTTTAAGGTCGTCTTCGAACACGTCTTTGTGGAAGGTGAGCTGCTTCTGCGGCTTCTTCCAGTCGCTCACCAGCGAAACGTCCATCCAGTATTCGAGCACCTGGGAGTCTTCGGTGCCGAACCACTCGAGGTTGGCCTTGAGCATGTCAAGGTAGTCTCCGTGGTTCCAGCCGAAGGGCAGGCCGGGACGGATGGCATCCCTCTTGGAGAGGGGCTCGGACCAGCTGCGGTAGAAAGGTGCGAACTCGAGGAAGATTCCTTTCTCGGGCTTTACCTTCGTGGGGGCAGGGGTCGTGGAGTAATATGCCAGGTGGGCGAGCTTCGCCTTGGGATCAAAGGCCTTTAGGGCCTTGATGATGTGGTTCTCGAAAATGAGACCCTGGTCGGAAGCGCTGTAGTCCTTGCACTTGGGGCAGTGGCAGATGTCGCCGCCGTCGAAGAGCCAGGTGTAGTAGCGGTGGTTGCTGGGCATATGGACTTTTGCGAAAGCCTCCACATTGCCCATCATCACCTTGAGACCTTCCTCGCAGGAGGGGCAGCCATTGCCGTCGGCCTTGCGCTCGCCGTTCTCGTCCATACGGAAATATTCCGGATGGGTGGCGAAAAGGTCGCGGGGAAGCAGGTAGGACATGGCGTGCTCTTCATATTCAAAGTCGAAGCCTTCGTCAATCCAGTGCTGCTTCATCTGCGCATATTCCTCGTCGTCGTATGGGTGGCCGCAGACGCTGATGGTGTTCATCCCGGTTTCCTTCATAAGGGCCATCCAGTCAAGTGTTTCCGGATGGGTGAGGTCATCCCAGGCGAGCACCACGCCTCTGAGTTGGAAAATAGGAGTCTCCTCCTTGGGAGCGCAGCCGCAAAGCAGCGCTCCCAGGAGCAGACAGCCTATAAGAATTCGTTTACTCCACATAAGGAGGGAGGTAAATGTAGAGAAGTTCCTTGGCGGCAGTGTAGGTAGGAGCAGCTTCAGGAGCAGCCTGAGGAGCTATACCGAGAGCCCTCCATCCGTTGAAGCCATCCATAACCTTGATTCCCAATGCAGCCTTTGCGCCTGTCATTTCAAACGCCTCCCTGCTGAAACGGATCTCAACCTTACCCTCGGTACCTTCGATAACGCCCTGGGCAAATATCTTATCGGGATTGGAGGCGAAGGATGACGTAAGGTTGTCGTAACCGGTCCAGAATGATTGGCCATCAGACCCGTTATACTTCAGGTAATACTGTAGTGCGGTCAGATCGGCAAAGCCGGGGATTATGGTCTCGTCCACGGTTGTGTTCGCATTCAGCAGACCTTCAAGATAGTACTCGATTCCGGGGGTCTCCCACTGCTGGACATTGACATACGGGTCACCTTTATTATTGTCGATGGAAGCGATGATACATCCAGTATCATTATTACCGTCGGAATTGATGTAGATATCCACAGGGGTAAGGTCGCCTTCTGCGTTATTTACCTCATAGGTCTCGACATACATATAGGTATACTTTGAATCCGCGGCAAGTTTCATGCACTTAACCTGTGTGAAGATAGCATTGTCGGGCATAGTCCAGGTGATGATGCTGGGATCCGCCCAATCGTCGAATGCACCGTCAATGGTGATGGCAACTGAGAAAGGATATGACAGGTTGATGGTCAGAGAAGGAGATTTTCCGATCTCTGCGTTTTCCACGCTCTCAATCTTGATGATAACGGGGTAAATGCCAGCCTCGAGATTATCGGGAACCGTCACTGTTACCTCGATCTCCTTCGAGGTCTCTCCTGCAGGGATTGTGACTTCCTTGTCGAAAGTGACTTCTGCCTTGGAAGTGGGATCTACTGCAAGCTTGACCTTCACATCGGAAGATGAGGCTTTTGCGAGGGCAACCTTGAGCGTTGCCTTCTTGCTGGAAGCGAACTGGCTGTCGCCATAGAGATTAACCTCGGGCTTGAAAGCATAGGTGTAGCCGATGTATACCACTGAAGGGTCACCTACTTCGGCGCCTTCTGCAGAGGCGATCTTGATGGCGGCCTGGTATTCGCCGCTCTCCAGGCCGAGGACGTCTGCTTCGGCATAGACCTCAGCGGAAAGCTCTCCGGCCTTGATGGTCACGTTCTTTGCGAAGTCGGCAGGCACTTCGTTTTTGCCGGCCTGGACGTCCGCCTTGGCGAGCTTCACCTTCACATCCTTGGAGGATGCGGCGGAAAGCTTGATGGTCAGGGTTGCAGTGTTTTCTGCATCGAAAGTGGCTTCAGAGGTGATGGTCACCTTGGGGAGGGTTCCGGAAGGTGTGGGATCGGAAGAAGCGGTGTCGGTCTTGTCGCCCGGCTTCTGTTCGGGGCCCTTGGGGCTGCAGGCTGCAAGGACAGCTGCTGCGGTGAGCATAATGCTCAGGAGTTTAATGCACTTTTTCATAGTGTTGGAATATTGTGGTTGATAATACTCTACCATCCGGGGTTCTGCTCAAGCAGCCTGTTCTTGTCGATTTCCTTCTGGGGGATAGGGAACAGGTAGTGCTTGCTCGGGTCGAACACGCGGTGCTGGAAAACGGGATAGGAGATGGTACCGTCTGCTGCCACGGTGACGCGGTGCACGGTCTTGTTGTCGACCTGCTCGGCGATCATCCAGCGGCGGACATCCCAGAAGCGGTGGTTCTCGAAGCAGAGCTCGATGCGGCGCTCGTGGCGGATCCTTTCTCGCATCTCGTCCTTGGTGAGGCCTGCGGGGATCTCGATGCAGTTGGCGCGGCGGCGGATGACGTTGACAAGCTCACGCACGCGGTTCGTCGCTCCTTCGACCTCGTTGAGGGCCTCGGCGTAGTTGAGGTAGAGCTCGCCGGTACGCATACTGGCGAAACGCCTGTAGGTCCACTGGACGTTGGTCACGAGGTTGTGGTTGGGATCCAGGTACTTGTTGGTGAAGTAGTTGGTGCGGATGATGGAACCGATGTTGATGTCGTCCTTTCCGTTGGCGGAGATGTCGATCGGACGGCCCTGGAGGGTGGCTCCGTTATAGAGGATGCAGGAGTAGAACCTGTCTTCGCGGCCGTCCCACGGGTGTGCGGGGTCATAGTCGGTGGCCTTGGGGTTGAGGATCTGCTTGTTGTCCGAGGTATAACCCAGCACGGGAACTTCGCCGGAGGCTTTCATCTCGAAGTCATCGACCATCTCCTGGATAGGTCCGTCCACGTTGAATGCGCCATATCCCAGGGGCATTGCGTAGAAGTCCCACCAGTAGCACTCGTAGTGCTCGGAGTTCTTGGTCCATATGACCTCCTTCTCGACGCCGGTCTTGTTGAACAGGTCGCTGTACTTCAGAGCCAGGGTGTGGCCGTGGTCTTCGGCTTCCTTGAGGGCGGTGCGGCAGTAGTCTGCGGCCTCTTCCCAGCGCTCGATGTCATTGTCGCGGTTCCAGTACTTGCTGGCCCAGTAGAGCTTGACCTGGGACTGGACGACTATTGCGACAAGCTTGGTGAAGCGGCCGAAGTTGGCGTCGTCGTGGTCGTAGGGGAGGTACTTCATAGCCTCGTCCATATCGGACATTACCTGATTGAGGGTTTCCTCCGCGGTGGCTCTCTTTATGCCCTTGATGGACTCCACGTTACCGGGGTCGAGCACGTCGAGGATGATGGGCACTCCGCCCCACTGCTTGAAGAGCAGGAAGTAGTAGTAGCCGCGAAGGCCGTATGCTTCGCCAAGGAGGCGTTCCTTACGGTTGCTCTTTCCGCCGGCGCTCATATCCTCGGGGATGAGGTCGTAGTCCTTGATGAACATATTGCAGCGGCGGATGCACTCATAGTAGTCGCTCCAGTTGCGCTCCATCGGCATACGGTTGGGATTCCAGTTGCCGAGGTTGATGTCGAAGGGGCTGGCGCCATATCCTGAACCCTGCTGGAAACCGACCTCGTCGGTGGCTCCGCCGAGTTTGTAGCGGCCGTCCAGGTCTTCGGTATTGTACTGGAAGTCAGGGAGGAAGATATATGCGTTGTCCAGATACTGTTCCGCAGTCTCTATCTTGGAGAACATCTGCTCCTCGGTGAGGTTGTCACCAGGGGCGCGGTCCAGGAAGTCTGTGCAGGATACGGTCACTGCAATCACGGGCAGCAGGGCTGCCAGGTATCTCATTATCTTTTTCATAGCTTACAGATCGAAACGTATTCCCATATTGATTATTCTCTGCAGAGGATAAGGCAGCGTGCCGGAACCGGCGGCCTCGGGATCGCGGTCCTTCAGCCACAGGGTGTCCCAGACTGCCACGTTCTGCGCATTGAGGTAGATTCTGGCGTTGGACAGCCTGATTGCCTGGACCCAGCGTCTGGGGAGGGTCCAGCCAAGCTCGATGTTGCGGAGCTTCAGGTAGTCCGTCTTCATAAGGTTGAAGTCGCTCGACTCGTTGTTGTTGGCCGAAGTGTGGGCGACGGGGAGAAGGGCGTTCTTGTTGTCAACCGTCCATCTCTGGAGGTTGATGATACTGGACGGATAGGCGAAGAAACGTGCCGTTCCGCCTAGGGCGCCGCTGAACATAATCGAGAAGTCGAATCCCTTCCAGTTCAGTCCCAGTGACAGACCGCCGGTGAAGATAGGAACAGAGGAGACCTTGATCGGAACCCTGTCGTCCGGGTCGACCTTGCCGTCCTTGTTGACGTCTTCATACTTGATGTCACCGGGGATGACGGTGATACCGAAATTCTGGGTCGGTGAGGAATCGATGTCCTCCTGGCTCTGGAACAGGCCGAGTGAATGGTAGCCGAGGGCGCAGCCGATTTCATATCCGCGAAGGTCCTGGTAGTCGAACTTCGGGCTGGGCTGGTCGTTCTCGAGGACCTTGTTCTTGGCCCAGGTGCCCTGGAGGTTGGCGAACATCGACAGGTCGGAGGTCAGCCTCTTGTTGAAGCGGATTTCAGCCTCGAAACCGTGGTTGAACACCTTACCGGAGTTACGCGGGGCGACATTGGCGATACCCACATATGAAGGAACGCTGCCTGCAGGGGTGAGGATGTTGTCGCGCATTTCACGGAAGTAGTCGACCGTGAAGTTCAGGGAGTTGTCCCTGAACAGGGAGACGTCGATACCGACGTTCATCTTGCGGGCTTTCTCCCAGGTCACATAGGCATTTCCGAAACGGGTCTGGTTGTAGCCGCCGGCTGCCGTGGTTCCGCCGTTGGTGATACCGAAATAATAACCATAGGGGAATATGCTGCTGTTGCCGTCGACAAGACCGCCGCCGGGACCGAATTCGGTGATGAACAGGAATCGGGAACCACCGATCTGGTCGTTACCTACGACGCCGTATGAGCCCCTGAGCTTGAGGATCTTGACCCAGTCGGGCATATGCAGCCAGGGCTCTTCGCTGACGACCCATCCTGCGGAGAATGCAGGGAAGACACCGTAGCGCTTTCCGGGAGGGAAGTTTTCGGAACCGTTGTAGCCGATGTTGGCCTCGAGGAAGTACCTGCGGGCCCAGTTGTAGGCTACACGGGCGGATATGCCCTGGTAGGCATACATATATTCACTGCTCTGGAGGTCCTTGATGGTGCGGTTCGCCAGGACCTGGGCGTTGACCTGATGCTTGCCGAAGTCGCGGTCATAGTTCAGGCGGAGGTCCATATAGGTGTACCTCTCGGCGTATCCTCCGGTGCTGGCGGAGAGCTTGCCGTTGGTGGTGTAGTCCTGATAGAAGTCGTCACCGTTGATGTCCTTGCCCCTGTACCAGTAGGACTCGAAGTCCTGGCTCCAGGAACGGTTCAGGTTGGAGGTGTTCTCGAAGCTGAAGTAGGCCATCACGCTGAGGCCCTTGGTGATGAAGTCCAGCTGGTGGCGTGCCGAGATGGTGCCGTTCATCACGTTGGAACCGTTGTTATAGTAACCGCTGCGGGTGATGAGGCCGTAAGGGTTGCCCGGCTTGAAGGGGATTTCCAGGGCGGAACCTGCGGCGAGGGTGCCGTTGGGGTTGAATATGGCCTGGGTTCCGGGGAGACGGCTGGTGATCTGACCGAATATGTACGGGAAGCTGATGCTAGGTCCGACCCTGGTTTCCAGACGGCCCGCCAGGTCTACCCGGATGGTGAGCATCTTGGTGGCCTGGAAGTCGATGTTGGAACGGAAGTTATAGCGGTCGTACTTGGACTTTACGCCGTAGTTGGCCTCGAACTCGTCCTCGTGGTTGAGGAGGGTTCCCTGACGGATATAACTACCTGACACGAAGTAGTTTATCTTGTGGTTCTTGCCGGCGCTGCCGGAGATGTTTACGTTGTACTGCTGCTGCCAGGAGTGGTTTTTCAGCACGACGTCGAACCAGTCGGTGTTCGGGTAGAGGTAGGGGTCGGAACCGTCCTTGATGATCTGGAGGACTTCTTCGGTGTAGCGAAGGGGCTGTCCGTCGTTGAAGTCCACCGCGCGGTTGTAGAGGGCCTGCTCATAGGAGCTCATCGTCTCGGGGAGCCTGATGGGCTGCTGGAGGGCCTGCTGGATCGTGAAGGAAATCTTGGGCCTCTCGTCGCCGGAACCGCGCCTTGTCGTGACGACCACGACGCCGTTGGCGCCCTGGATACCGTACAGGGATGAGGAGGAGGCATCCTTCAGGATGGTGATGGACTCGATCTCGTTGGCGTCGAGCATATCGAAGTCGGCCTTGTTGCGGGGCAGACCGTCGATAACCACGAGCGGGGCGCTGGAGCCATATGTGCCAAGACCTCTGACGTAGAGGGAGGAGGCATCGGCTCCCGGCTCACCGGAATACTGCACTGTGAACAGGCCGGGGAGCTTGCCCGCGAGGGCGTTGGAGATGTTGGCTACCGGGCTCTGTACCAGTTCCTTGGTCTGGATGGTGGAGATAGCACCGGTGATGGAACGCCTGGTCTGGCGGTTGTTCATACCGACCACGACCACTTCTTCCAGGACGTTGGCTTCGTCACGGAGGACGATGTTGAGGGTCTGGCTCGCAGCCGCGATGCCAAGCTCCCAGGGCTGGTAGCCCAGGAAGGATACGCACAGGGTGCCTTCTTCCTTGCCGATGCTCAGGGAGAAACGTCCGTCAATGTCGGTGATGGTGGAGAGCCTTGTGTTCTTCATCCACACCGTCGCACCTACAACGGGCTCGCCGTGCATATCGAAGACCGTACCGGATACGATGTTCTTCTTGGCGGCTTCCTTCTTGCCGGAGTCGCCTTCATCCTGCACGGCTTCCTTCGTGATGACCACGATGGAACCCTTGATTTCGAACTTGAACGGAGGCCTCAGCACCTTTGACAGCACTGATTCGAGCGGCTCGCTCACGAACGATGCACTTACCGCCGGAGCGCCTTTGATGTCGCCCGGATCATAGATGAACGAGCAGCCGGTCTGGCTTCCGATCTCCTTCAGGACGGAAGAGAGCTGCTCATTCGCAAACGTCTTGGTCACGGTCTGGGCCAGGGCCGCGGGTACGAAGACCGCTGCCAGGAGCACCGTCACCAGGACTTTCTTCAGAATGGATTGATGCATATTGAATTAGGTTATTATATGGTTTCCACGATATATTCCCCGCTTTCTCCCACCGTCCACTTCACTGGGCAGATGTAGGATATGGCGTCGAGTATGTTGGGGATTGATTCCTTGATGTTGAGTATGATGGAGACGGAACGGCTGCCCTTGCCGGAATTGACGCAGGTGATGCGTTCGCCGTAGATGGAGGAGATCCTGCCGAGCAGTTCGCCAAGGTCGATGGCGGAATAGACCAGGGTGCCTCCGAGCCAGCTGACGCGGCTCTTGACGTCGCCGGCGTATTTGACGAGCTTTTCGTCGGAGGTGTCATAGGAGAGGATTTCCCCAGGCTGCATTTCCACCCGGATTGTGGAGTTCGAGAACGCTATGCTTCCTTCCAGGAGCGCGGCTTCGACCTTTGCTTCGGAGGGATATGCTGTGACGTTGAACTTTGTGCCATAGACGGTTATGTCGTTGGCGCCCATCCGCACGATGAAGGGCTGGGCGGGATTGTGGCGGACGTCGAAGTAGCCTTCGCCTTCGAGGGTCACGGTGCGTTCGCCTTTCATATAGTCGCCGCTGTAGCTGAGGCGGGACGCTGCGTTGAGCCACACAATGGTGCTGTCGGGAAGGACCACCTTGGTCTGCTCGCAGTAGCGTGTCTCAACTGTGAAGATGTTGGGCTCCTGGACGGCGGGGGAGGAGGAATCCTTGCGGCCGGTGGGAAGAAGAATGAGCAGGAGCGCTGCCGCGGCCGCTACCGAAGCCGCCCAGAGGGAGACTCTCGCCGCTTTGCGTGCGCTTATGCGCGTGCGGATACGCTTGAATGCGCGCACCTGGGCCAGGGAAGGGATTTCGGTCTGCTTCCACTGGTTCTCCCACTGTCGGAAGGTGGCGAGATTTTCCGGCTTTTCGTGAATGAACCTGCGTATCTCCCCCGCGGCGGAGTCGTCCTTCCGTCCGGAGAAGTAATTGTAGCAGAGCCGTTTGAGGCTTTCGTTCATCATTTGACAGGTGTTACTCTCTACTATTAAAACGATTTCTTGCCCTTCTACCCTACCTTTGGGACGTGAATATTCTTTCTCCCGAAGAAATTTTTTCCGGGAGAAAAAGGGGCCGTCATCGAAGGTGGCTGCTATTTCGTCAGACGGGAGCGGAGGATGCGGAGGGCCTTGGTGATGTGTTTTTCGACTGCTTTGACGCTGATGCCCAGGCGGTGGGCTATTTCCTCATTCCCCAGGCCTTCCTGACGGCTGAGGGTGAAGACTTCCCGGCACTTGTCGGGCATAGATGCGATTATTGCCTCGAGCTCACGGTTGAGCTCCGTCACGAGCAGTTTGTCGTCAGTGACTGAGAGGGTGCCCGTAAGGTCCTCAATGATAAGCTTTTCGAATTCCGTCTCGGTTATCTCCCTGCCGAGGAGGCGGTGCTGCACCTGGAGATGCTTGAGCTGGTCCAGGCAGCGGTTGCGGGTCATCGTGTAGAGGACGCCTTCCCAGTGGTCCGAGTCGGTGCCTTTGTATTTCTCCCAGAAACGCACGAATATGTCCTGGACAAGGTCGTTGGCCATATCGCTGTCCTGCAGCATCCTGCCTGCATATGTGACAAGGCGGGATGAACAGGAGTAGAACAGTTGTTCGAGTATGTCCAGGTTCAGGACCATCGGCTATTTCATGCAAGCCTTGAACAGAACCTCAGGTTTGTGGAAATCAGGTGACTTGTCCTCGGTGGGAACCGCTGAATACCAGATCTCTTTCTCGCCGGGGCGGAAGTCGGCGCGGAAGACTCCCATATAGAAGCCGCCCAGGTCGACGCCCAGGTCGCGGAGCTCCTGCTTCGAGAGCTTCCCGGCAACCACATACCGGCCTTCCTCTATCTTGGGCAGAACCTCGAGGGTGGCGAAGTTCCAGTCGTAGTCGAAATCCCTGTAATACTTTGCCTTATAGTCCATTACGCGTCCCATAGGGTCGATTTCCGCGCAGTAGTAGATGTCCATTTCAAGCCTCGGACTGAAGAAAATCTCCACCCTGTCTTCGGGGTCCACGTCCCTTTCCTTGAGAAAAGGTTCCGTGAGGGTCAGTGTCTGCTCGGGAACCTCATATACGAAATAAAATGAATCCTGGTCCGAGAAACATCTGAATATGGTGCCCTCGTCAAGGCCGTCCCAGGGGGCGTGAAGGCCGTCGACCCCGGCCGCCTGGCCAATCTCGAAAACTTCCTGGGGGGCGCTTCCCTTTGAGCCGCAGGCCGTTACGGCCGCCGCCACCATCATCGCGATAAGAAATCTCTTCATAATTCGAAACCTTAGGTTTCGCAAATATAATAAAATTTCATAAAAAAAAGGCGGAGAGCTATGACTCCCCGCCCCTTGTCGTTTCTTCCACGCCGGAGGCTACCGCTGCCCGTCGTCATCCACTGCGGCGGCCACCGCGGACTCGAGGTCCTTGCGCAGCATATTGCCGTCGAGGAAGATGAAGGTGGCGGAGGCGCCTTCGTCCACGTGCATTATGAAGCTCGTGACGACGGTGTCATCCCCGGCGGTGTACATCCGGACCTTCTCGCCGTCTTCCTTGACCTCCATCAGGAGCTCGAATTTGCCCTTGTCAAGCATCTTCGAAACGTCCTTCGAGAGTGAGGCGTTGACGTCGGCATTCTCGCTGTCAATCAGGTAAAAGCCTGACAGACTTTTGATTATGGGGGCGAGATTGATGTCGTCATCTCCCACTTCCACATCGGGAAGCTTCCCTATCATACGGAACATCGCGGGGGAGATGTAGACTGCCGTGACGAAGGGTTCATCAGAGTATTTCTGATATATGCTCTTGCCGGTCTGTGCGTTGGCTGCGAGCGTCACAAGGACGAGCGCAATAAGGGTGAATATCTTTTTCATTTCAGTGTATTTTCTATTATTTCCAGTGATTTCTGCTGTTCGGCCAGGGCTATGTCCATTCCTTTGGACATCTTGGCCGATATGAGTCGGAACGTCTCTTCCACGCTCGCATATGCCAGCTGGGGATCGTCGAAGGTGTCCTTGGGGCCGCGCGGGATGCCCAGCACGACGGCGCAGGCGACAGCGGCAGCCACGGCATATGGCACCCAGGCAGGGATCTTGCGCGTTGGCTTAAGTTCCTCACTCAGAAGAACTTCCTTAAGATGCCTTTCGAGATTTTCCGGGACTTCCACACTCTCGGAAGCCGTTTCCAGCTCTTCCAGGGTCATCTTCTCTATGTCTTGCAGACTTTTCATATCATCGTTTTCAATGTCTTGCGTGCCTTTGACAGCATAACGCGGAGTGAAAGATAATTGATTCCGGTGCGCCGGGATATCTCTTCATATGAGAGGCCGTCCACCGTGTGCAGGATGAGCACCTGACGTTGCCGCTCCGGCAGTGATTTCACGGCTGCGAGCACCTTCTCGAGCCTCTGCCTGTCGTCGATTTCAGTCTCCGGGTCAGGCCCGGGCGCAGGGGAGTCGGGAATGGGAGCGTCGGAAATCCTCGCGGCGGCGCGGATGCGGTCAAGGCAGGTGTTCCGCAGCATCGTCATCGCATATGCCTTGGGGTTGGATATGCCCTCGAGGCTGCCGCGCATTGCCCAGAGTTTCAGGAAGACATCCTGCACCGCATCCTCGGCATCTGCCTGGGACTCAAGGATATAGAAAGCTACCTTGTAGAGAGGCCCGGCCAGAGGCAGGAACAGGCTATGGAACCTTTCCTCATTCATACTTTGCCATCAGTGCGGTCAGTGCTCCCATCGATATCCTGCCAAACAGGCAGATGAGCGTATGGTCCCCGGGCATATACAGGACCACGTCGGAGACCCTGTCGTGCTGCTCGTCATATTTACCGTATATCTGCACGCCGTCCTCGCCGTCCTTTACTTCCAGGAGGATATCCCTGTGCTTCAAGGCCCTGCGCAGGCGACGGTCAATCTTCGAACGGTCCGCGTCCTCGCATCCGGAATATTCCATCACGTAGAGCTTCCTTACTCCGCGCGCAAGTCTCAGGACGTCAGCCACTTCCTCATCCCCGTCCGCCGCCTGGACGATATACTGCGACAGGACGGAAGTCACCAGGAATGTGGCCACTCCGCCCAGCCTGACGGTTTCAACCCCGTCATAGCGGCTGCAATCCGCCACCACTTCCCGGAGCCTTTCCCTCGGTGCAGCGCCCAGAGTGCCCGCCGCCACCGTAATTGTCAATAATACTGCGATGATTCTTTTCATATCATTTTTCCGTGCCCTCAAGCGGCACACCGTATAATAGACGTAATACCCCGCGAAATGTTAACAAAAAAAGCGCCAATCCGGTGACGGTGGGTTCCGGGGAGAGGCGGAAGGGACGGAGTGCCGGGGGGAAGTATCGGTTTTTCGGAAAAACTGAGTATATTTGCAGTATGAAGAAACTATTGATATCCTTTATGGCTGCGGTGATGGCGGCTGCGTGCACCCCTTCCGGAAGGGAGCAGGTGCCTTCTGCGACAATCAGCGATCCTTCCGGGGACCCCACCGGGAGCCCTTCCGGGACGACTTCCGATGACCCTTCCGACGACCCGTCGGAGAGCCCGAAGCAGGGTGCTCTCAAGGGCTGGAACTGCCTGACCTACAGCTTCGGCAAGCTCACTTTCGACCAGACGATAGAGTTCGTCTATGACTCCAAAGGCCGCATATGCGAGTATGACGAGCGTCAGATAGCCTATGAGAATGACGGCGTAACTCCCTGGGCTGACGAGAATTACAAGAGGTTTTACCACTATGCCTCCGACACCCGTCTCGAATTCTATGATGATTTCATCGGCGGTCGCGACCCTGCCAAGTGGTATGAACTCGACGCGGAGGGCCGCATCAAGGAGGAAAGCTACACCTACGGTCCCAATTTCCTTTATACCTACGACGAAGGCGGCTATCTGGTAGAGATAGCCAACAAGTACCAGTATGAAGAAGAGGAAGACGAGGAGTTATATGACTCCTGGGACAAATCCATATGCATAGAATGGGACCCCGAGTGCTATCCCGCCCGCCTGTATCAGAAATGGGTGAATCCTGATAACGATGAGGTCGTCAAGCGTTCCAGCATCCGTTTCCTGGTGGACCTGTCCTATTTCAATCCCTTCCAGGATATGATCCAGGACCCTACTCTTTCCGGCACCGAGCTCTACTCGATAATCGGCCTGAAGGGAATGCACAGCACCCATCTTGTCCGGGGATGGTACTCGGAGGAAGACAGGAACGTACGCACGGAAGTTAAGCTCCTGTTTGACAGTGACGGAGGCATAACCGGCGTCACCCTCGAAGGCAAGAACAACGGTCTGGACACCAAGACGGAATATACGTTCTCCTGGACAGCGGACGCACCGCAACTGGAGGCCGACCCTTTCCATACTGTGATCAACTAGGCCCCGCGGGGCAATAAATAAAAGAGGGCGGTTCCCTGGCCGGGAGCCGCCCTCTAAGGTAATTGACGAAACCGTTACAGGTCGTTCATCTGGGCTTCCATTTCTTCCTTGCTCGTCACGACGATCTCCTGGAAATCCTTCTGGCCGGTACCGGCAGGGATGAGGTGACCGCTGATGACGTTCTCCTTCAGGCCCTCGAGGTTGTCGACGCGGGCGCGGATAGCGGCCTCGCTGAGCACCTTGGTTGTCTCCTGGAAGGATGCTGCGGAAATGAAGCTGTCAGTCTTGAGGGCTGCACGGGTGATACCCTGGAGTACCTGGATTGCTGTTGCAGGCTTGGCATCGCGTGCTACCATCATCTTATGACCCTGACGCTGAAGCGATTCGTTTTCGTTCGCGAGGTCGCGGGCTGAGATGATCATACCCGGAGTGAACTTCTGCGAATCACCGCAGTCAAGCAGATAGTACTTGCCGTAGATGTCGTCGTTCCTGTCCATGAACACCCACTTGTCCACAAGTTCCTCAGGCAGGAATTCGGTGTCGCCGGGTTCCTGGATCTGGACCTTGCGCATCATCTGGCGCACTATGATCTCGAAATGCTTGTCGTTGATCTTCACGCCCTGCAGACGGTACACTGCCTGGACCTCGTTCACGATATACTCCTGAGCCTTGACGGGACCGAGGATATTGAGAATGTCGGTAGGGGAGGTGCCTCCGTCGGAAAGCCTTGTGCCGGCCTTGACGTAGTCGTTCTCCTGTACCAGGATCTGCTTGGTGAGGGGCACGAGATAGTGTTTCTCGACACCCGACTTGTTCTTGACGGTGATCTCACGGTTACCCCTCTTGACCTTGCCGAGGATGACTTCTCCGTTGATTTCGGAAAGTATCGCGGGGCTTGAAGGGTTACGGGCCTCGAAGAGCTCTGTGACTCGGGGGAGACCTCCCGTGATATCGCTGGACTTACCGATGGCACGAGGAATCTTGATGATGATGTCGCCGACCTTGGCGGGAGCTCCGTCCACTGCGGGGACGTGGGCGCCGACAGGGAGGTTGTAGGTGCGGAGAACCGAACCGTCCTCTCCGACGATGAGAATGGCGGGAGCCTTGCTCTTGTCACGGGACTCGATGATGACCTTGTCCCTTGCGACTGAGAACTCGTCTGCCACTTCCTCGTGGTAGGTGACACCTTCTATCATATTCTCGAAACGTATCGTACCGGCGGTTTCGACGATGGTGATGGCGTTGTAGGGATCCCATTCGCAGATGAGGTCTCCGCTGACCACCTTGTCGCCTTCATTCTTGTAGAGGACTGCGCCGTAGGGCACGTCATACTGGGAATAGGTTATACCGGTGTTTTCATCCAGGATGCGGAGTTCGGTCATACGGCTTACGACCACGTTCTCGACGGTGCCGTCTTCCTTGGCCCTTTCAATGGTGCGGAGCTCCTCGAAGTGGAGACGGCCGTTGTACTTGGACTCGATTGAGGAATCGGCTGCCGTGCTGGAAGCGGTACCTCCGACGTGGAACGTACGGAGGGTAAGCTGCGTACCGGGCTCTCCGATGGACTGTGCGGCGATGACGCCGACCACTTCGCCCTTCTCGACCATACGGCTGGTCGCGAGGTTGCGGCCGTAGCACTTGGCGCAGACACCCTTACGGGACTCGCAAGTGAGCACGGAACGAATCTCCACCTGTTCTATCGGCAGGGAATCGATGAGTGATGCGACATCCTCACGGATTTCTTCACCTGCACGGATGATGAGCTCGCCCGTCAGAGGGTTGAAGATATCGTGGACGGATGTGCGTCCGAGAATCCTTTCGCCGAGGGACTCGACCACCTCGTCCTTGTTCTTGATCGCGGTGGCGATGAGGCCGCGGAGGGTTCCGCAGTCTTCCTCGTTGATGATAACGTCGTGGGACACGTCCACCAGACGCCTTGTCAGGTAACCTGCATCAGCGGTCTTGAGGGCGGTGTCGGCCAGACCCTTACGGGCGCCGTGAGTGGAGATGAAGTATTCCAACACGGACATTCCTTCCTTAAGGTTGGAGACGATAGGGTTCTCGATGATTTCCGCGCCGGCTGCACCGGACTTCTGCGGCTTTGCCATAAGGCCACGCATACCGCACAGCTGCTTGATCTGCTGCGTTGAACCACGGGCTCCGGAATCCAGCATCATATAGACGGGGTTGAAGCCCTTCTGGTCTGCGGAGATCTGCTTCTCGACTATGCCGGTAAGCTTGTTGTCTATGGCAGTCCAAAGGTCGATGACCTTGTTGTAACGTTCGTTGTTGGTGATGAAACCCATCGAGTAGTTGGCCTTGATGGATTCCACCTCCTTGTAGCCTTCGCTGATAAGGTTCGTCTTCTCGCCCGGGATGAGGACGTCGCCGAGGTTGAAGGATATACCGGCACGGAACGCACGGTCGTAACCGAGGTTCTTGATGTCGTCCAGGAACTTGGCGGTGCGCGTGACACCCGTGGACTTGATGACGGTGGTGATTATCTTGCGGAGGGCTTTCTTTCCGAGCACTTCGTTCACGAAAGGAACCTCGTCCGGAACAAACTGGTTGACGATGATACGGCCTGCGGTCGTCTTCACCATCTGGTAGCCCTTGGAGGCGTCCTGTTTGTCGGCGGGGATCCTTACGGATATTTCGGCGTGGAGCTCGATGGCCTTCTCGTTGAGGGCCACGATGACCTCCTCAGGGCCGTAGAAGCGCATTCCCTCGCCCTTTGCACCCGGACGGATCTTGGTGATGTAGTACAGACCAAGGACCATATCCTGTGAAGGAACGGTGATAGGGGTGCCGTTGGCGGGGTTGAGGATGTTCTGGCTTCCGAGCATCAGCAGCTGGGCCTCCATTATGGCGGCGTTGCCAAGAGGAAGGTGGACAGCCATCTGGTCACCGTCGAAGTCGGCGTTGAAAGC
>JAEEGL013533343.1_pt1 | contig 18367 bp, 18 predicted proteins | sample 9134231 | NCBI WGS metagenome assembly JAEEGL01 (sample SAMN16246548, study PRJNA631951) | gut metagenome | biome: gut microbiome; feature: rumen; material: fiber-attached | host: Bos | place: Iran: Karaj | collected 2018-10 | reverse complement strand
TCAATTATAAGCTATCAGCCCGGAAGGATGAGCTGTTTGTGAGACTTGATGAAAAACAGGTCTACGGCAGCGTGGAGATAGTGCTGGATCCGAAACTCCCCTCAGAACTTATGAATGCAACTGATGAGATGAAAGCGGCGGCCTGGCAGGGGGAGATGGAAGAGAAACTGGGCATGGCCATGTCGCTCCTGTTGAATCAGTTTACGGTGAAATTCGTCTATTTCAGAGATTCGCTCAGGCATGAGGCTAACCTGAGAGAGCCCGGGGCCTGTCACGAACTATGCAAAGAGTTGGCGTATTGTATGTATGAATGATCGGACTTTTTCGAACGCTCTCGGCACTTGCGTCTCGACTCCGGCACTGCACGAACGATACTAAATTCAAGCTTCGTCCTATACCGTTCGCTCATCGGCTATCACAAATCGCGCCATAGGTATTACTATCTGTAGTCTATGAGCGATTTGCACGCATTCGCTCTCATAGGACTCGCTTTCATTAAGTACGTTCGGCTTTAGGTGCTCTCCGTCGAGCACAAGCTGCCTCAAGCTGGTTGACTTATCACTAACTGAAGCATGTTTTCAATCAAAGGTGAGCGTATTGAAATAGGCCGGTACTTAGTGAAAACGAGCAAAGCGAAGTTTGAACTTAGTACCGTTGCCGTTCCGAGGAGGGCCCCGCGTAATATAATATCGCATAGGTCCAAGTTGGCGCGGGAGACCGAGGAATTTCACGAGCGGGAGCGGTAGCGAACATTGATTGGAAACATGCTGAAGCGGAACTACGATAGATAGTAATTCTGAAGACAAGGAGAAAACATGGCAATCTTAGATCTTGATGCAGTCAGGATGGAACTGCCGGGATACGCCGAGCCTCTTAAAGAGCTCGTCAAATCCTTAGATATTGAAAATAAAAAGCACCGGGTACAGGAACTGGAAATGCTCATGCAGGAGCCCGGTTTCTGGGATGATACGGAAAAAGCGCAGAAGCTCATGCAGGAGTCCAATTCCAAGAAAGCTGACATAGAAGTGTGCGAAAGACTGGAAAAGCAGTATGCGGATTTCCCGGAGCTCATATCCATGGCCGAAGAAGAAGGCGACGAGGATATGGCTGCAGATGTGAGGGCAGAGTACGAGGAGTTTAAGGCTGAATTCGAGGAAACCCGCTTAAAGACCATGCTCTCCGGCGAATATGACAGAGATAACGCCACCCTGACCCTTAATTCGGGTGCCGGCGGTACCGAGTCCTGTGACTGGGCCTCCATGCTGTACCGAATGTACACCAGATGGGCAGAGAAAAAAGGCTTTTCTGTGGAAGTGCTGGATTATCAGGAGGGTGACGAAGCCGGGATTAAATCGGCTGCCATACAGATAAACGGTGAAAACGCCTACGGATACCTTAAAAGCGAACATGGGGTGCACAGGCTGGTAAGGATATCGCCCTTTAACGCCCAGGGTAAGCGTCAGACCTCCTTCGTGGGAGTGGAAGTGATGCCCGTGCTGGATGATGAAGTGGGGGATATCGAGGTAAAGGATGAGGACATCAGGGTGGACACCTACAGATCCAGCGGAGCCGGCGGCCAGCATATAAACAAGACCTCCTCCGCCATCAGGATCACACATTTCCCCACAGGTATAGTGGTGACCTGCCAGAATGAGCGTTCCCAGCATATGAACAAGGATAAAGCCATGCAGATGCTCAAGAGCAAGCTGAAATTCCTTCAGGAGCAGGAAAATGCGGCCAAGGCTGAAGGTATCCGCGGTGAAGTCATGGAAAACGGCTGGGGCAGCCAGATAAGGAATTATGTGCTGCAGCCCTATACCATGGTCAAGGATACACGTACAGGCTGTGAAGTGGCCCAGGCCGATGCGGTCCTGGACGGTAAACTCGATCCCTTTATTGACGCCTATCTGCGTTGGTTGAATACAGAGAAATAGCCCGGATCTGCCCCAACTACAATTTATAGTAGAGGCCGGTCATAAAAAACATATATCTAGTTATTCACAAATTGACATAATCGTGATATACTTTTAACGAATGACGAGTACTATCATTTTTTTTGAGAGGAGAATGTGGTATGGCTTTATTTGATTTTTTAAAGTCCTCGACGGATAAGCGTCTGGACGAAATGGTTGAAAGGGTTAAACTGAATTACAGTAATAATTATCATGACGATGCGGTTCGCAGTTATGAGGCGTTGGAGAGCGCTTTTTCGAACCTCAACCGTAATAATAAGCTTAATGATAAGCAGATAGAGTATTATAACGGCGTTATGGCGGACTACAAGGAAAAGATAGACAAGATGGCTAACGACCGTACTGCATATTGGGCTAAGAAGTGATATTGATAATAAAAGAATCCCCTTGCGGGGATTCTTTTTTTGCAGATAAAGCTGTTCCTTTTATTCCGCTGCTTCCGCAGCATCGATGATCCCTTCCAGTGCATCGCTGAGAGTATCCATTTCCTTGATAAGAGCCTGACCTTCGTCGTCAGTGTAGTTGTTCTGCCTGGTGTCGGCGAAGTTGTTTATCACGTCGGCTGCCGCTTCCACCTGCTTTTGTTCATCTTCGGAAAGGGTACTCATCACATCCTGCTCGTCGTCCAGATCGGAAAGGAGGGCGTAATCCTCCACCAGCCTGTCAAAGGAGGCCGACAGGGTATCCCAGGTATCGTCGCTGCAGTCTCCGTCTTCCGTGAGGATCACGTCCTCATCGTTGTTGGAAGTCTTTTGAGAAGGGTCTTTTTTGCACCCGGAAAGGCCCAGCGAAAGTATCAGGGCAAATACCGGAAGCAGTATCAGTGTTCTTTTTTTCATGCAGATTTCTCCTTCGGTTGATCATAGTTTGGGTCCGACTGATCTGATCATTGTCATAGTCAGTAAAATCCGTATCTTATACAGATACGTCTTCATATTATGATTTTTAATCGAATTTAGAGAAAAAATCAAGTATTTTCACACAAAAACCCCCATATTTAGCCATTTTTACTTGACAAACCACAATTTTACGGGTAATATAGCAGTGTGTTGAGTGCCCCATGAGGCGCAAGGAATCTTAAAAGATTTGTAACAGGAGGAATTTGTAATGAACAAAACAGAGTTAGTTGCTGCAATCGCAGACAAGGCAGGCGTATCTAAGAAGGACGCAGAGGCTTCTTTCAACGCTTTCGTAACCGTTGTAGGTGAGACCCTTAAGAAGGGCGACAAGATTCAGGTAGTTGGCTTCGGTACCTTCGAGGTTGCTGAGAGAGCTGCACGTACCGGTCTTAATCCCCGTACAAAGGAAACCATCAAGATTCCTGCTTCAAAGTCTCCTAAGTTCAAGGCAGGAAAGGCTCTTAAGGATGTCGTTAACTCAGGCAAGAAGGGTAAGAAGAAATAATTCTTTTCCCACGGATAGATGACTTTGACGATCCCGTGCGTAGGTGCGCACGGGATTGTTTTGTTATGGTAGTGACAATTCAAATACAGGTATGGTATAATCATGAGATTAGATAAATTTTTAAAGGTATCCCGCCTTATAAAGAGGCGCACGGTGGCCAATGAGGCCTGCGATGCCGGGAGAGTCTCGGTAAACGGCAAGGTAGCCAAGGCTTCCCTGGATGTCAAGCCGGGAGATATCATCGAGATATCGTTTGGCAATAATCCCCTTAAGGCAGAGGTCCTGGATGTAAAAGAAACAGTCAGGAAGGATGAAGCCGGGGATATGTACAAAGTACTGTAAGAGGATGAGATGGATAAAAAGACCCTGACATTGATAGTGCCCTGTTATAATGAACAGGAGGCCCTGCCTCTTTTTTATGAAGAGACCTGTCGTGTTCTAAAGGACATATCTTATGATGCGGAGCTTCTGCTCGTAAACGACGGATCCGCAGACGCCACTCTCGATGTCATGAGGGACCTGGCTTCAAAGGATGAAAGGGTCAGATATATTTCCTTCTCCCGTAATTTCGGAAAGGAAGCTGCCATGTATGCAGGCTTCTGTAATGCGAAGGGCGATCTGGTAGCGGTGCTGGATGCGGATATGCAGGATCCCCCTTCTCTTTTGCCCGAGATGATCGCTATCATCGAAAAGGGTGAGTATGACAGCGTAGCCACCAGAAGGGCGAACAGAGCCGGAGAGCCTCCCGTCAGATCCTGGTTCGCCCGTAAGTTTTACCGTCTGATAAATAAGATATCCGATGCGGATATAGTGGACGGGGCCAGGGATTTCAGGCTGATGAAGCGGGAGATGGTGGATTCCATTGTGGCTATAGGTGAGTATAACCGTTTCTCCAAGGGTATTTTCGGCTGGATAGGTTACAGGACCTATTGGCTTCCCTTTGAAAATGTGGAGAGGGTGGCCGGAAAGACCAAGTGGAATTTCTTTACTTTGTTCAGATATGCTATTGACGGCATCATCAATTTCTCGGAGGCTCCGCTGAATATCGCCTCCTGGTTTGGCATGGTGATGACCTTTATGGCATTTTTGTTTTTGGTGTTCATAGTGGTCAGGAGGGTCTGCTTCGGTGATCCCGTAGCCGGCTGGGCGTCCACTATGTGCGTGATCATTTTTATCGGGGGCATGCAGATGTTCTGCGTGGGTATCATGGGGCAGTATATAGCCAAGACTTATACCGAGAGCAAGCGTCGTCCCCACTACATAGTGGCGGAGTCTAATGACGAAGGCGTGCCCAGGATAGGGTGAAAAAGATCCTTCCTGTTGCTTCGCAACCCCTCGTCATTCGTCATAAGGGGTACCACGTAGTGGTGGATTCCTTATGACACCAAAAGGGCGGCATCACACCACTTCGTGATGTGATATGCGTCGGCTAAAGCTTCAGGATGACATTCAGTGTAGTCTATGTTGTTATTTTGAGCGGGTCGTTTCGGTACTGTCATTCTGAGGAACGCAGTGACGAAGAATCCTGACAGACCAGGCATATTAATATAGTGAATCTTTGGGAACAATGGGAGGTACAGGTATGGAAGCAGGAACACAGGAAAAGATCGTAAAATTAACCGAGATACTCAGAAACAGCACCAGGGTTGTTTTCTTCGGAGGCGCCGGTGTGTCCACTGCCAGCGGTATTCCGGATTTCCGCAGCTCCAACGGACTGTGGAATGAAAAGCTTAACCGAAACTTTTCTCCCGAGGAGCTGGTGAGCCACACCATGTATATGAGATATCCCGAGGATTTCTTTGAATTCTACAAGGATAAGCTGATATACCCCGAGGCAAAGCCGAATGCTGCCCATATAGCCCTTGCAAAGCTGGAGGAGATGGGCAAGCTGACAGCGGTGGTCACCCAGAATATAGACGGCCTGCATCAGGCGGCCGGATCCAAGACGGTATTTGAGCTCCACGGATCGGTGCTCAGGAATTACTGCGAGAAATGTCACGCATTTTATGATGTTGACTTTGTATTAAAAAGTGAAGGAGTACCCCAGTGCACGAAGTGCGGAGGCAGGGTAAAGCCGGATGTGGTTTTGTATGAAGAAGGCCTGGATGACGGGATCATCAGCGGTGCCATAGCTGCCATTTCAGGGGCAGATACGCTGATCATAGGCGGCACTTCCCTGGTGGTATATCCGGCAGCCGGTCTTATCAGATATTTTAAAGGACGTAATCTCGTCCTTATCAACAAAAGCAAGACGAGCGCGGATTCCTCCGCCGATCTGTGCATAAACGATGACATAGCACAGGTTCTGGGTGAGGCAGTGGCCGCTCTGTGATCAAAGGCAATTGGAGTTTGTATTGAAGTTAGGACACAAAAGTTTTATACGCATTATCGGACTTATGGCTTTGGTATTGCTGGCTGTATGTTTTCTGGCAGCCTGCGCCCGTACCAGAGATGTAAATGAGGCCAGACAGATACGAAACGTCAGCAGGAATTCGCTTCTTCGTTCTCTTTCGGCAAATAAGCTGAAGAAAAAGAGCGTGGTTTCCGTGGACGAGGTGGTGGAGACGATTTCCGAGGATGAGATCATTCCGGAGGAGGAGCCCGATCTGGAGGCCTGGTATACTCTGATGGACGGCTTTGAAGTCTTCCTTAATTCCAGAGATATGGTCTATGCATATATAGAGACAGAGGGGATCAGCGATCCGGCCCTTCACGAAGCCGTGGATGAGGCTGACGCCCTGATAGATGAGATCTATTCCCTTGACAAGGATGAGCTCACCATGTCCATGGCAGCAGGTTATATGGAAGCCATGTCCGATGTGGCGGACAAGCTCACGGGCAATATGTCCTTTGTGGATCCCAAGACTGTGGATGTCCTCCAGCTCAAGGAGGATCTCAAGGGGACCATGTGGATCGACGATGACGCCAATATCTTCCTTTTTGACGAGAACGGCAAGAATGTTTATATAGCCATAGCTGGTGAGAATACGCCCCATGGCGGTGATTATAAGGTTACCACCACGAGGGATTCCATTGTGATCACCTTCTCCATACCCGAGCTCATGACCGAGATCAATGCGAAGCTCATATCCTGGTCTCCCGACGGTTTCAGGTTCATGGATACGGTGACCGGCGATATATTCTATCTGACACCTCTGGATGAGGAGGCACTTTCATGAAAGAAGTGACTCTCCCCCGGAGCCTTGTAAAATATCTGCTGATACTTTTGCTGGTCCTTTTTGGGGCAGTGGGAGTGGTTTATGGGCTCGCGGCCCTGTCAGTGGCAGTGCTGGACGGTCTCAACAACAGATATATGGGTTATTACAAGGATGAGATGAGGGGAGTGTCGTCCCCCTGGTACCTGAACGGCTTTCATATAGTGGACGAGGGCTTCGTGGATGAGCTGTATGAGATGAAGAACTGGGAAAAGGATGTGGTAAACATAGGCTCATCCCTTTCCGTCATTTCTTTTCAGCCCACCATTACCCAGCTTAAGGACGGCTATGAATACAGATTCCTGGTCTGCGGAAACGGCTGCTGGAAATCGGATGAGCAGCTTTACAATATATACAAGGCTTCCGGCGCGGAAGGAAAGGATGATATCGTAAAGCTGGAGGTCTCCTTTTCCACCTTCCGGGATATGGATGTGTCCATCACCGAGACCGTTATAGCAAAATGGCGCAGGTTCAGGGTCAACGGAGACAATTCCGTCACAAAGACCAGTCCGCTTCTGATACCGGTGAGCCATCTGAATCTCCAGCTCATACGCATTCAGAATGTCTGGGAACTGGGAAGCGACTGCATCACCCAGTGGAAGAGCGGGACGGAGGATATCATAATCCCCGGGAATTTCCGGAACAATTATTTCAATTACGACACAGTGGCCTCCAACTGCCATATGACAAAGGATATGCAAAAGCACGTGGAAGCCCTCATAGACAGGATCGATTCAGAGCATACCCTGGTGGTGGAGCTTTCTCCCCTGCCCAGGGGACTGGCTCAGACCGAATACGGTCAGCAGCTGAACGATTACATCGACAACGACCTGATCCCGGCTCTTAAAGAGAAGGGGATCAGATATTTTGATTACAGGACTGATTATGAGGATGATGAATTCTGTGACGGGGTTCATCTGGGATATGATGCGGGAGTCAGATACACGAGGAAGCTCACCGCGGAACTGGACAGTGTGATAGAAGAATGATACAGGATATTAAGCCCATAGACAGGGTATACGAAAAAGTGATCGGAAAAGACGCCCCCATAGATTATCTCATGGGGCAGGAGCTGACCCTGCTGTTAAAGCTGTCAAACAGGATCAAAAAATATAAGGCGAAGAATGATGTATCGGAGGGCTTCAGGCTTGCGGTCCTCGGGTCATACAGCATACAGCACTTTGTTTCCATGCTGGATGCGTTTTTGATGGGACAGGGCATAGAAACCGAGATCTACGAGGGCGAGTACGACGGCATACGTATGGATGTGCTGGATGAAAGCTCGGCCTTTTATGCTTTTAAGCCTCAGATGGTGCTTCTGATGATGGATCACCGGGATATAAAGGTGTATCCGGGAGTGCTGCAGGATGCCAAAGACGTGGACGTACTGTTAAATGAGACCCTGTCTTCCTTTGAGAATGTGTGGAGCAGGATCAAAGCGGGGGCTCCCGGCTGTCAGATCCTCCAGACAAATATAGTTCTTCCGCCACTCCGCCCTCTGGGCAATCTGGAGGCAGGCGTACATTACAGCAGCACCGAATTTCTGAGAAGGCTTAATTCCCGGCTGTGCACGGATCATCCCGACGGGGTGACCATAGTGGATATGGAGTATCTGGCTTCGTATTTCGGCAAAAAAGCCTGGTTCGATTATTCTTCATATTTTCTGACAAAGGCGGGCTTTTGTCCCGATGCCCTGCCGCTTATCTGCTCAGGCTTTGCAAGGCTTATCTCCTCAGCCAGGGGAAAGGTATATAAGTGTCTGGTAATGGACCTTGACAATACCCTCTGGGGCGGCGTCGTGGGCGATGACGGTTATGACGGGATAGAGCTGGACCCCCACAATGCGGTGGGAGAGGCTTACAGGCATTTCCAGAGCTATATCAAGGCGCTGAAGGACCGGGGGGTGATCCTGGCGGTCTGCAGTAAGAACAATGAAGATACCGCGAAGGAACCCTTTGAGAAAAATCCGGATATGATCCTGAAACTTTCGGATATTTCATGTTTCGTGGCAAACTGGGAGGATAAGGCCCGCAATATAAAGGATATCGCGGCCATGCTGAATATCGGCGTGGATTCCCTGGTCTTTGTGGACGATAATCCTGCCGAGAGGGAGATAGTCAAAAATTACCTTCCCCAGGTCTATGTGGTGGATCTGCCTGAGGATCCCGCATATTACGCCATGGCCCTGGAGGAGAGCAACGCCTTTTCCTGGATAGAGATCACCAAAGAGGATATAGAGCGCAGCGGTACCTATGCGGCCAATGAGCAGCGTAAGGAACTGATGGAGAGCTTTGTGGATTATGATGAATACCTCAAGGCCCTTGATATGAGCGCCTCGACGGGTGCGCCCGAGGGTGCGCAGATGAAGCGTTTTTCCCAGTTGATAAACAAATCCAACCAGTTTAACCTGCGTACCAGGCGTTACAGTGAGGAACAGCTCCTGGCCATGTCCTCCGACGGCGTGCATCGTCTCATATATGTGGACCTGAATGATAAGTTTTCATCCTACGGCATCATCTCCTGTATCATCCTGGAAAAAAGAGGAGACGAGTGTTTCATCGACACCTGGCTCATGAGCTGCAGGGTGCTGAAAAGGGGCGTGGAAAACCTGGCTCTGGACTGCGTGGTCCGCGCCGCAAAGGAAATGGACTGCAGCCGCCTTGTGGGTGAGTACCTTCCCACCGCCAAGAATAAGATGGTGGAGAACTTTTATCCCTCACTGGGGTTTGCCCCCCTCGGGGATGGGATGTATGAACTGAAGATAAGTGATTATGAAGCTAAGGATTATTACATAGAACTCGTATCGTAGTTAGATAAAAACTATTGTTGGATCGGAGGATGAGCTTGAGGAAATAGGTAAATGAGAAAAAAATTTACTGTTTTCATATGTATATTATCAATCATTATTGCAGCAACAATTGGATTTTTTATATGGTTAAATAAAGAAAAGATATATGCTATTAATGCTATTAGGTTTTATTATAAGAACAAAGAAACATTAAATGATATTTCGGACTATTTTTCGAGACTATATGAACCGTCTCTTCACAGTATCAGTTATTCATCAAGAACAAATGAGTTTATGATGCGATTTATTGATGGAAATCAGTCTGTATATTACGATGACAGTATTCAATATAAAATGTCCGCTATAAGTGAGTCATATATGAAAAATGCTGATTATGGCTGTTTTTATGATGTTTGGGCGAAATATGATAAATCAGGTGATATGCAACTTGTGATTGCTTTGAAAGATAAAAGATTAAAAGGTAGTCAGGGGGAGGATGAACGTGTAATCGGTTATTTCTTGATTTATGCAGATGATGAATATGATGGGGCGGAATTTCATGCTTTTAATCATTATGATGAAAAACCTGTTGACGGGAATTGGTATTATTGGTGGACTAAGACTTACCCGGGATGAAACAGAAACGATAGAGGTGTAAGGATACGCTGCCGAGACCGAGATAGATGCGTAGAGTGATGAAAAAATCTATAATCTACATGTATATGTTATCAATCATTATTGCACTCATAATCGTTTTTTTCCTCTGGTTAAATGAAGATAAGATATATACGTTCAGATTTTATTATGAAAATAAAGAAACATTAAATGATATTTCGGATTATTTTTCGGGACTATATGAACCGTCACTTAACAAAATCAGTTATGATGCAGAAAAAAATGAATTTATAAAATATTATGATAAGAATAAAAAGGTGTCAGTATGTGATAAAACTATATCTTCCCGAATAGCTGAGATAAATAGGTTATATTTAGCTAATGCCGATTATAGATGGTATTATATTGTCTATGCAAAATATGATAAATTGGGTAACATGTTGCTTGTGGTTGCTTTAAGGAATCATAAAATCAGAGAGAGTGGAGATGAAAAAGTTAATATGACGGTTTTGATTCACGCTGATGCGGATTATGATGGATCCGAATTCTATAATTTTAATCATAATGATGAAAAACCAATTGATGGTAATTGGTACTATTGGAATTATAGAACATATCTGGGATAGAAATAGAAGGGAATACTTTCAGACACGCCACCGAGGCGGAGATAAACGTGTAGAAAGTGAATAGATCATGAAAAATGTAATATGAGGAGAATAAGATGGCAGAAACAATGACAAAACTACAGGATATCTTCCGTGACTTTTTTGATGATGAAGATATAGTCCTGACAGATGAGACCACCGCCGACGATATAGACGGCTGGGATTCCCTGACCCATGTACAGCTCATCGTGGCTGTGGAAAAGGCTTTCGGGGTGAAGTTTTCCACAGTGGAAGTAATGAAGCTTAAAAACGTAGGCGAATTCGCGGCCCTTATACAAAAAAAGACAGGCTGAGATGATAACCCTTTCCACAGATTCAGTTTTTTATATAGCCGTCCTGCTCTTTGCACCGCTGCTTTTGAGAAACAACAGCCGTATCAGAAGGTATATCTTTCTGGTCATGAATCTCACGGTGTTCACAGTCAGCATGAAGGAACCGGCCCAGTTCGTGGTTGCGGCCCTCTGGCTTCTCCTGCCGTATCTGGTCACGGTGGCTGCGGATAAAAAGGGCATAAAGAGATGGAAGGGTGCGACGATCACGGTGATGGTAGCCTGTTTTGCATACCTGATGCACTATGACGCCGTGTTTAATACCCTGCACATACCGTATGTCTTCCCCTGGCGTATTTTGGGACTTTCCTATTTCCTGTTCAGGCAGATAGACTTTATCATGCAGTATGAGTATCTCAAAGAAACCGGGACCAGGCTGACATTTTTGGATTATATAAACCATCTCCTGAATTTTTATACTCTGCTGGCCGGGCCGATACTGCGTTACGAAGTGTTTGTCGTGGATTTTTATTCCGAGGTGAAGCCCCTGACTAAGCAGGAGATATTTGCTCATCTCAACAGGGCGCTGAACGGATATCTGAAGATATATGCGGCTTCCGCCATTGCGGGATATCATGCGTCCGCGTGGTTTAACGGACTTAAGAATCACAGCGGTGTGATAACCACTGCCGGTGCATTTTTTGTTTTTGCATTTTTCAACTGCTGGTATATCTATTTTAATTTTTCGGGATATTGTGATATAGTTAATTCGTTTGCATCCCTTGCGGGACTTACGCTCCATGAAAACTTTAACCGGCCGTATCTGGCCGCTTCGGTGGCAGAGTTCTGGAACAGGCATCACATTACTTTGTCGGAGTGGATCAGGGATTATCTGTATTCGCCCATGTTTAAAGCCCTGCTCACCGGCCCCTGTGCGAAAAATGCCGCTCTGGGACAGTATATAGCTCTGTTCCTTACCTTTACCATCGCCGGTATCTGGCATGGAACGGACGCAAATTATCTGACCTACGGTCTCTTCCAGGGCCTGGGCATAGTGGTGGCCACTTCCTTTAAGAGCTGGAGGAAGAAGCATTGGCCTAAGGAAAAGAACAAAGCCTGGGAAAAGGATATACGTGTCCTTACCCTGGGGCGTATCATTACCTGGAGCTACATCAGCCTCACCTTCTCGTTTGTGGGCTATGATGTGCTTGGTCTGTTGAAATGAAACAATAGTCGTTTTGAGCGAAGCGCCCCGATTATGTCATTCTGAGCGAAGCGAAGAATCTTGAAAGAGCAGAAAGATGGATAAATTTGAACCAAAAGACATATTAATGATATTGTGGATGGCCCTGAAACTGGCGATAGTCCTCTTTGCCATATTTCAGGCCACCAACGTCACTGTACTGTATCAGGGATTTTGATGATATAACAACTTGATAAATTGAAAGGAGAGAGAAAATGAAAGATTTAACACTGGTAATTCTGGCAGCAGGAATGGGCAGCAGGTACGGAGGCATGAAGCAGATCGATCCTGTGGATGAGCAGGGTAACAAGATCATTGACTTTTCCGTATATGATGCCATTCAGGCAGGTTTTAAAAAAGTTATATTCATAATCAAAAAAGAACATGAGCAGGATTTCAGGGATGTCATCGGAGACAAGGTAAGTCCCTTTATCAAGGTGGAATATGCATTCCAGGATATAAACGACCTCCCCGAAGGCTTCAGTGTACCCGAAGGCAGGGTAAAGCCCTGGGGTACGGCACATGCGCTCCTGACCTGCGACGGCATGCTGGACGGCCCCTTTGCCGTGATAAACGCGGATGATTTCTACGGAAGGGAAGCCTATCAGGTCATCGCCGATTTCCTGAACAAGGGGCAGGAAGGCGAAAAGGGCAAGTATGCAATGGTAGGTTATATGCTCAGAAATACCCTCACCGATAACGGCGACGTGTGCAGAGGAGTCTGCATAAAGAACGATGAAGGTTTCCTTACGGATATCAAGGAGCGTACTCATATTGAGAAGAGAGGAAACGCAGCAGCATACACCGAGAACGGTACCGATTTCATTGACCTCACCGGTGATGAGATCGTTTCCATGAATTTCTGGGGCTTTACTCCGGATATCATAGATGAGCTCAAGGTGATCTTTAACCGTTTCCTCAAGGAAGAGGTACCTGCCAATCCCATGAAGAGCGAGTGCTACATTCCCATCAGCGTGGATGAGCTCATCAAAGGCGGTAAAGCTACCGTGGAAGTACTTTCCTCTAAGGATAAGTGGTTCGGTGTGACCTACAAGGAGGACAAGCCTATGGTGGTAGAGTCGGTGAAGAAGTTAAAGGAAGCAGGAACCTATCCCGTGGAACTGTGGAAGTGACGGCCGGAAGGAACCGGCATAAACGGTCATCCTGAGCGAAGCGAAGGATCTTAAGATAAGGAGAAGTTATGGTAAAATATGTATTCGTAACAGGCGGAGTAGTCTCGGGCCTGGGCAAAGGTATAACCGCTGCATCCCTCGGCCGCCTTTTAAAAGCGAGAGGGTACAAGGTGACCATGCAGAAGTTTGATCCCTATATAAATATCGATCCCGGTACCATGAATCCCATCCAGCACGGAGAGGTGTTCGTGACTGAGGACGGTACGGAGACTGATCTGGATCTGGGCCATTATGAGAGATTCATCGACGAGAATCTGGACAAGAATTCCAACGTGACCACGGGAAAGATATACTGGTCCGTCCTGCAGAAGGAGCGCCGCGGGGATTACGGCGGAGGTACGGTTCAGGTCATCCCTCATATCACCAATGAGATCAAAAGCAGATTTTACCGTAACTTTACAGATGATGAGATGCGGATCGCCATCATAGAGGTGGGCGGTACCGTGGGTGACATCGAGAGCCAGCCTTTCCTGGAGTCTATAAGGCAGTTCCAGCATGAGGTGGGCCATGACAACGCCATCCTCATTCATGTGACCCTGATCCCTTACCTTAGGGCATCCCAGGAGATGAAGACGAAGCCCACCCAGGCTTCCGTAAAAGAGCTGCAGGGAATGGGTATCCAGCCCGATATCATAGTGTGCCGCAGCGAGTATCCGCTGGAAAACGGCATGAAGGACAAGATAGCTCTGTTCTGTAACGTGCCGAAGTCCCATGTGCTTCAGAACCTGGATGTGGATGTGCTCTATGAAGCGCCCCTTGCCATGGAAAAAGAGCACCTGGCTGATGTGGTATGCGACAGTCTGAAGCTTTCCAACAACACTCCGGATCTGGCAGACTGGACCGAGATGGTGGATGCTCTCAAGAATCCCAAAAATGAAGTGGAGATAGCGCTGGTAGGAAAGTATACCCAGCTGCACGACGCATATATTTCCGTGGTGGAAGCCCTTAAACACGGCGGCATTCCTTCACGTACTTCGGTAAATATAAGATGGGTGGATTCCGAGACCGTCACGGCTGAAAATGTGGCCGAGATCCTTGACGGAGTGGACGGAGTACTGGTGCCCGGCGGTTTTGGCGACAGAGGTATAGAGGGAATGATCCATGCCATCAGATATGCCAGGGAGAACAAGATCCCTTATCTGGGTCTTTGCCTGGGCATGCAGCTTGCCATAGTGGAATATGCCAGACATGTGCTGGGTTATGAGGACGCCCATTCCATAGAGCTGGATCCCAATACCACACATCCTGTGATAGCACTGATGCCCGATCAGGCGGATATAGAGGACATAGGCGGCACCCTTCGTCTGGGTTCCTGTCCATGCATGCTGGACAAGGATTCCATAGCCTTTAAGCTTTACGGCAGCGAGAATATAAACGAGCGTCATCGTCATCGCTATGAGGTGAACAATGACTACCGTGTGGCGCTTACGGAAGCGGGCATGAAGCTTTGCGGTACCTCTCCGGACGGACGTATAGTGGAGATGTGTGAGCTCAATGAGCATCCGTTCTTTGTGGCGACCCAGGCACATCCCGAGCTCAAGTCAAGACCCAATAAGCCCCATCCTCTTTTCAGAGGACTGGTAGAGGCTGCATTAAATAAAAACAACTGAAATTTTGGACAAAACAATGGATAACCAAAACAACCCCAATAACCCTAACAACAATAATAACAACAAAAATCCCAGGCGGATGTCGGGCCTTCTGTTCATGTTCGGCGTTGCTCTTCTTGTTTTCTTTTTTGTGCAGTTCATGGTGCGGAGCCTGAACGCGCAGACCAGAAAAGAGATATCCTACAATGAATTCCTGAGGATGGTCAGCGCAAACGAAGTGGAAAGCGTGGAGATCGACGACAGGCAGATCACCATTAAGCCCAAGCCGGTGGTTCCGGAGGATGGCAAGCTCAAAACCCCCGAGGAGATCTCGGACAAGATGAAAAAGGGAGAGATCACTCCCGACGAGGCTGTGACCCAGCTGCTCACCCAGAGCACCACCACGGACATCCTGGGGATGACGTATTATACCGGAACGGTATACGATCCCTTCCTGACAGAGAGACTGATGGAAGCGGGAGTGGAGTTTAAGGAAGTGATACCGGACAGCTTCAGGGAGATTCTGTCCATGCTGGCTTTGTATGTGCTGCCTTTTGTGATACTGCTCATCGTATTCAATGTTTTCTTTTCGAAGAGTGCCGGCGGTATCATGGGGGTTGGAAAAAGCACGGCAAAAGTATTTATGCAAAGACGCACCGGCGTGACCTTTGCGGATGTGGCCGGTCAGGACGAGGCCAAGGAATCCCTGCAGGAGTGCGTGGACTTTTTGCATAATCCCGATAAATACGTAAAGATAGGAGCCAAGCTTCCCAAGGGCTGTCTTCTGGTGGGCCCTCCCGGAACCGGTAAGACCCTTCTGGCAAAGGCTGTTGCGGGAGAGGCGAACGTGCCCTTCTTCTCACTGGCCGGTTCAGATTTTGTGGAGATGTTTGTGGGCGTGGGTGCGTCCAGAGTCAGGGGACTTTTTGCGGACGCCCAGAAGAATGCGCCCTGTATCATATTTATTGACGAGATAGACGCCATAGGAAAGAGCAGGGACAGCCGGTACGGCGGCGGAAACGATGAGCGTGAGCAGACGTTGAATCAGCTGCTGGCAGAGATGGACGGTTTTGATTCGGCCAAGGGTATACTGATCCTGGCTGCCACCAACCGCCCCGAGATACTGGATAAGGCATTGCTCCGTCCCGGTCGTTTTGACAGGCGCGTGATAGTGGAAAAGCCGGATCTTAAGGGCCGTGAGGACACACTCAAGGTTCATTCGAAAAATGTGAAGCTGGATGAGACTGTAGATCTCAAGGAGATAGCTTTGGCTACCTCCGGCGCCGTGGGCTCCGATCTGGCAAATATGGTAAACGAAGCCGCCATCAATGCGGTCAAGAATAAGAGAGAGCTGGTAAGTCAGAAGGATCTGTTTGACGCTGTGGAAGTGGTCCTTATGGGCAAGGAGAAAAAGGACAGAGTTATGAGCCAGCGTGAGAGGAAGATAGTTTCTTATCACGAGATCGGCCATGCACTTATCATGGCCCTTCAGAAAAACTCCGAACCGGTACAGAAGATAACCATCATTCCCAGGACCATGGGCGCTCTGGGTTATGTGATGCAGATCCCGGAGGAGGAGAAATTCCTGAAGAGTGAGGCAGAGCTTAAGGATGAGCTGGTATCCTTCCTGGGCGGACGTGCCGCGGAGGAGATAGTCTTTGATACCGTGACTACGGGTGCCTCAAATGATATAGAGCAGGCGACCGGAATTGCCAGACGCATGGTCACCATGTACGGCATGAGCAAGAAGCTGGGACTGGTGGCGCTGGAGACCGTGGAAAGCGAATATCTGGACAGGCGTTCCAGACTCATCTGCTCTGAGGCAAAGGAAGCAGAGATCGATGATGAAGTCCAGCGCATGCTCAAGGATTCCTATAAGCGGGCTAAAAAACTGCTCAAGGAAAACCGTGATCTGATGGACAAGCTGGCCGCTCATCTTCTTGAGAAGGAGACCATCACCGGCAAGGAGTTCATGAAGATATTCCGTGAGTATTACGGTGAGGATTACAAGATAAAACCCGATCCTGAGGACTCATCAGGTTCCGGCAGCAGCTCGGATCCCGGGAATTCTCAGTCCGGAGGGGCTGTGGATCCGGCCGGTTCCGGCAGTGCCTCGGATAAGAATGATCCTTCCGATGACAATAGCTCATCCGATGGCAATGGCTCATCCGATGACAGCACCGTTAAAAAACCTAATTTTGAAGTTATCGTGTAGTTTTGTTCTGTTTTAGTACGGACGAAAATGGAAAAACGCGGAATAGTCCGTATGCCCTGTGGAAATGATACAGACGAAAATGAAAAATGCCGGAATAGTCTGTATCAGCAGAGAAAAATAAAACGGACGAAAATGGAAAAACGCGAAATAGTCCGTATGCCCTGTGGGAGTGATACGGACTAAAATGAAAAAATGTGGAATAGTCTGTATCAGCAGAGAAAAATAATACGGACGAAAATGGAAAAACGCGGAATAGTCCGTATGCCCTGTGGAAATGATACAGACGAAAATGAAAAATGCCGGAATAGTCTGTATCAGCAGAGAAAAATAATACGGACGAAAGTGGGAAAACGCGAAATAGTCCGTATGCCCTGTGGAAATGATACGGACGAAAATGAAAAAAATGTGGAATAGTCTGTAACAGATATGCAGGATTTCGACATCCGTGAAGAATTGAAAAAACTGCCTGCCAAGCCCGGCGTATACATCATGCATGACAAGCATGACAACATAATATACGTCGGTAAGGCAGTCATACTGAAAAACAGAGTCCGCTCATATTTTCGTGAAAGCACGAAAAAATCTCCGAAGATCACCGAGATGGTGAAGAGGATCGATTATTTTGAATATATAGTGACGGATTCTGAGCTGGAAGCATTGGTGCTGGAATGTAACCTGATAAAAGAACACAGACCAAAGTACAACACCATGCTCAAGGACGATAAGTCCTATCCCTACATAAAGGTAAATGTCCAGGATCCTTATCCTTCACTCATCTTTGCGAGAAAGATGAAAAAGGATAAGGCAAAATATTACGGACCCTACACCAGTTCATTTGCGGTAAAGGAAACCATTGATTTTATCTCAAAGATATATAAGCTGAGGGACTGCCGATATTCACTTCCGGACAACGCTCCCGACAGATGCTGTCTGAATTACCATATCGGAAAGTGTATGGGACCCTGCCGGAATATGTGTACGCCGGAAGAATATGCCGGTGGAGTGGCAGGGGCGCTGGATTTTCTGAACGGAAATTATGAGCCGGTCATTTCCTATGTGAGCGAGCAGATGTATGCCGCATCCGCTGAGATGGAATATGAAAAGGCTGCCCAGTGGAAAGAACTTTTGGACAATGTGAGAGCAGTGGCACAGAAGCAAAAGATCTCAGGCAGTGACGGCGAAGACAAGGATGTGATAG
>JAEEGL013160663.1_pt1 | contig 18367 bp, 35 predicted proteins | sample 9134231 | NCBI WGS metagenome assembly JAEEGL01 (sample SAMN16246548, study PRJNA631951) | gut metagenome | biome: gut microbiome; feature: rumen; material: fiber-attached | host: Bos | place: Iran: Karaj | collected 2018-10 | reverse complement strand
TCGATACCGGAACCTTTTGCCTGGAAAACAAAAACGCCGTTGATATTGCGGTCGAATGGTAAGGAAGGAGATCACACATGAAGGATTATTACTACTTTAGTTATTTGCTCAAGGACATCATGGCTGTTGTAGACAACTGTGAGGAGATACAGAAGTCCGACAAAAGCGATTACACGAAGGAACGGGAGAAGATTTTTGCATACGATGATATAGCAGATATTTGTGCTTACATCAAAAAGCAGATGAAACCGGCCCCGGAAGACATGATAGAGCATTACAGAAAGCTGCGTGAGCACTATGACGGGAAGGAGATCGAATGACACTATTTGAACTTTTGGATAAAGGGCAGTTTTTTACGGTTTACTCGATTTACCTAACCAATGCCTACGATCAAAACATTCCCATATCAAGGGGAACACTTGAAGAAATGCTGGCTTATATCGTGAACGAGAGCGATAGCACATTGTTTATTCATCTCATGGATAAGGTGGAATACTACCACATCACAGACAAGGGAGTAATGGTTGTGTTCATCAGAGATGAAAACTATGAAAAAAAGGCACAAGACAACTACTTTGAAGATTATGTGGAAAAGTGGGATAGTTCTGATCCGAACACAAGACCATATCTGCATGGGATCGAAACAGAAGAATACACGGAAGAATGGATTTGGAAGTTTCCGAACGTAGGAAAGGAGAGAGAATGACAACACTTGAGAAGATAAGGGCAGAAATCAAACAGGCAAAAGAAGATTCGCCTATACGCTATGAAGACGGACTAGGCATATCACTTGAAATTATCGACAAATACGCAGAGCAAGAGCCGTGTGATGATGCGGTAAGCCGTGATATGGCACTTGAAAAGATGGCTGATTATGTCGCAAGTGGTTATGCCGATAGTGCAGATGATTTTGAGGAATATTCAAGAATAATATGCCAGTTACCGTCCGTCAGACCGCAAGAGCCAAAGCCAGGGCATTGGATATACACGGAATATCATACATGGTGTTGTTCTGAATGTGGTGGCAATCCGCACAAGGGGACAGGATTTGTGCCAAACAAGGACGGAATGAAAATGCGATGGAAGTATTGTAATCTGTGCGGTGCAAGAATGGTTGAGCCACAGGAAAGTGAGGATAAGGAATGAGGTTAATTGATGCCGGACACTTGTACGACGAAGTAGAAAAACTGAAAGAAAGTCCGTGGTTTAACGAGAACACAAACGGAGCAAGAATTATCCGCAGAGAAGCATTAAACATTGTCGAGGACTTATGTATTTGCAAAGCACCGACAGTATGCGACATGAAACTGATAACGGAGGAGATAGAGCGCGAGAGGGACAGCTATCCTCGTTATTCTGACATTTATGATGGTTTTGATTTTGCGCTTGATATTATCCGCAAATACACGAAGGGAGAGAGCGAATGAGTACGTGTGAGTTTTGTATGTTTGTCGGAGACGAGTGCTATTTGTTACACGAACCTATTGAGTATGAGCCGAGCGGCATGACGATCATGGAGGACTGCCCTTTAAGACATGATACGATACAGATTTCAAGACATGAACCGGAAGTGGTACGAGGCGAGGCTAAACAAGATAGATAACGCTCTTCCGGAGATAAACAAAAGAATACAGCATACAGTAGAGAGGATAAGATTTATGACAGATTATTTTGATTTTGAGGATCGCATAGAGAACGATGATACCTATGAGCGTTACGAGAACCGGCCAAATTGGTCGTTAAGCGAGGCGATCGACTATGACTATACCTTCTTGAATAAAATCTTAAATAAGGCCGTTCTGGAGCCTTCAGACAAGTATAACATCGCAAGCATAGCAGGAAGCTATATGTGGCTGTTCCAGGATCATGTTGCCACAACAAAGTCCTTTGAAGAGTTCACGATCGAGGTTATGGGTAAGGAATGGTTCAACAACATGACAAGTAAGTGGCTCGCCAGGAAGTCCAGGGAATTAGCTAAGCACTTTGGTATGCCGGAAATGGCAGACAACAGAAATATTATTATGTTTAAGCCGGGGGAGGAATAATGCGTAAAGGATCGTCAATGTTTAGTCCATACCGGGAAGACATCGAAATGTGGTGCGCCCAGGGACTAACGCTAAAAGAAATGATGACAAAGCTGCCACCTAATTTCCGGTATGAAGGACTATACAACTACATACTGATTAACAATATACGTGATGTGAATTTGACCAAAGAAAAGAAGGGCGTAAACATTTGCGACCGGTGTCAATATTGCCGGAAGATCAAAAACGTCAAGGGAAAGTACAACAAGGCCGATAACCGGCTATGTACTAAGTCCTGGAGACTGATCCAGTACAGCGTAAAGTTAAGCCCGGTATGGTGTGAAAGGGGAAAAGATGATAACGCCGAGACAATATGAGGACGCGATCCGGGACATAATCGAGACTGTTCCAAAGATCGAACAGCAAAATAGCATAATGAAACTGATGATGGATACCCTGGATACTTTAGGGTATGAATACGGGAATAGACTGATCCGGGAAGAGAGGAAAGATAATGGCAGCGAGACATGATTACACTAAAGAATTACTAATCCGGTACGATGAAATCGTTAAGGCAGTCCGCCAGGCAGCCAAAGAAAATAACGTCGATCTATCGAAGATCGTTATACGGATGAAGGAAACGGAGGACCGGCCCAGGAAATACGTGTTCTATAACTGAAACGGCCGTTCCACGTATGAAACTTCTTTCCTGGCTCCGGACGTGTTACGATTAAGACACGAAAGGAGGCGGAGCCTATGAAGGAAACATACGATCTGCTGCAAGCAGCATTAGAAGGAATTTTAACAGATGTAAAGAATGAGATTAAGGAAGTAGCTAAAATCTATGATAGCCATGATATTTATGGCGTTGCTTATGGGAAGTTCGCCAACAAGATCATCGAGGAAACAATAGACAAATATCTGAAATAAAAAAGCGCCCAGGTTTCACACCTGGGCGTTTTCTATCCAAAAAGGCGAAAACGTGTGCTCGTGATATTTGTAATATGATTCGATGTAATCCGGTACGACAGCGTTTACGGTATCCAAAAACTCTATAAGTGATGTCTGCTCGGCCGGTGTGCCAAACATCAAGTCTTTTACGCCATAGTCCTTATTATATATCCATGCTTCGTAGGTCTTCCAGTCGAATACTACATCGACATAATACTGATCGTTGTACTTATACGTGTATATCCTTTGGTTAAGTTTATCTAACATATTGTTACCTCCCTTTGTGCTGCCATGCTTCCAGGTTTCCGATGATCGTGCCTAAACTTTTGGCCTCCCGGATCGCTCCGACGGCCTCCAGTTCATACATTGTCGAGATAAGTCGGTCCTTTGCCGGTGTTACATTGTCCTGGGCCCAGATGATCCGGGCCCGCTTTTCCTCTTTACTTGTCATGCTTCCGCGCCTCCTTTACTTCCTCGTATTCCTTCCGGGCTTCCTCCCATAAGGCGTCCTCCTGGGCGCTTGAAAGTTCCAGGACTTCAACAAGCGCTGTATATTTTGCCTCGAACCGGTCAGCCATTTGCTTATATTCATTCTCTGCACAGTTGAAATAGTGCTTCAATTCTGATTTTGCCCTTGCTCTGATTTTTTCCTCTGATAACATGATCCTTCCTCCTATTCCTCTGCGGCCTCTTTTAACGCCTTCCGCGTGTCTTTGTAGTGTTTCATTTGCTCCGGGTAAAACAACCCTAAAATCTGGCTCATATCGACGTCCAGGAAGGCCGCGTATGTAAACAGCTTCTCGATCCTGGGTAACTGTTGTCCCTTTAATACTTTGTGCACGTTTGACGGATGTTCCCCGACGGCCCTTGCAAATACTGAGATGTTTTTGTATCCATGACTTTTAACAAAAGCGATCCTCTTTGCTGCTATTTTATCCATTATGCAGCCCTCCCTTCTAAGATTTTGTAAAGCTCCTCTAACATAGCAGGAATAACTACCTTGTTGATCCGGTCGTACTCGGCCTCATTTTTGATCGTATCCTTTGCCGGATTAGTTGTCACATGAGCGCCGCCGGTATAAATCATGTCGCTGTACTGCCTGGCCGTATAGAGGCTCCGCATGATCTCAAAAATCTGATACCGTTCGTGTTCTGTAAACGGCGTCTCCAGGTCGTCAACAAAATCGCTATACTTGCGGAAGAGTATGTCAAAGTGTGTATGACTTGAAATATCCGCCGATCTCTCCGGTCTTGCCTTGTTTGTGAAGGTCTCGATGTATCCCAGGCCCCAGTACCAATCACAGTCAAAATGCGCCTCTTCCAGATACAGCTTTTCCCCGTCCTTTTCTCCTAAGAGATAATACTTTTTACCGTGCCAGTTGAATGTTTTTCTCTGCATGTTTGATCCTCCTACGTTCTTTGTTTTTGTCTTCATGTTTTGATCCTCCTATGCTCTTTGTGCGTAAACTGTAATATCATCGGTCAGGTCGTAAAGTATGCGATCCTGGACCGCCTGGGACTTATAGATACCTTCCAGGTCCTTTGGATAGGTCCATGTGTTAAAGTTACCTCTCATCTGCTCCAGGTACGCGATCATCGCGGCCTTCATGTCTTCAAAATCATACGGCCGGATCGCTAACGTGATGTAATCGCTTGTCTTGTAGTTGATAGTTCCCATAATGTCCCTCCTATTTCATTGTGATCTCTAATGCGTTCAAAAGGTTTATCGCGTCTCCGAGTGAATTTAAGTCCCATGCTGCCACGTCGTCGCCTTTATCTATTGCGTTATATACGTTTTGCATAGCCTCCGATAATGTCTTTACGGCCGTATTCCAGGTATTAGCGCTCCAGTTTTCACAGTCGCACGTTTGCCAGATGTCATAACCTAATTCTTTGCTGTCTCTGATAATCAGTTGTGCGTTTTTCATAGATATAAGTCCTCCTCCGTGCAATATTCTGATAAATAGTCCAGTGCTACCTGGATCGCGTCGATCTCTCCCTCCAGGCCGTCGATCTCTTCCTGGATGTTTGCGATCCGCTCCTCCTCTTTGACCGTCAATTCCCGGTCGCGATCCTCCGCGTTTTCCTCGATCGTCTCGATCCGGTCCTCCAGGGCTTCCTTGCGGGCCTCCAGTTTTTCCTGGATGTCCTCTAATTCGTGTACTTGCTTATTCAATGCGATCATTCCTTTGTCCTCCTCTCTATATGTGACACGATACGGTCTCTCCGTCCTCGTCGATCTCCAAAATCTCGATTAAGTATCCGCCCGGATAGTATCGCTCTCCGTCCTCCTGGGCCTCTCTGTATGATGAGTAGTAGGATAGTTCCAGATCGTCCTCATCTCTCATAGGGATCAGATTGTATACTGTTTGTGTCATTCCTTTGTCCTCCTATCTTGTGATCGTTATGATCTCGATGTCCTCCGGATCGGCTCCGTAGGCGTTTACAAGTTCGCAATTCCAGAAAATGATCTCCTGGGTGTCGTATACTGTGATCTCGCGATCCTTCCACTTGATGATGTAATACATGTGATCCTCCTCCCTGGGCCCGGAGCTCCGGGCCCGCCTTCCTTTGTCCTATGCTGTTATCATGTCGTATAACTTGGCCTTCAATGCCTGGGCCTCCGCCTCAAGTTCCGCGATCCTGGCCTGGGCCTCCGCCTTTTCCTTTTCGGCTTTTTCCCATGACTGGCGCATGTTTTCGGCCTTCTCCTGCCACTTTTCAATTTTTGCGTCCCGGTCCTCATTTATGCCTTTATACTGAGACACAAGCGCCTCCAGGTCGTCGATCCGGCCGCGCATGTCGATCATTTTCTGGCCGTGCTTATGATAGAAGCGGATCGCTTCAACGACGCCGGCGGCGGCTCCATATACCCGGTAAAATGCTTCCTTATACATTCCGTTTGAAAGTTCTTTCAGGTCCTCCTCCGTGCTATGTCCGATCATGTCCTGGTATTCAACGATCGACGCCTCGTCAACTTTCAAAAGCCCGCTTGCCTGCACTCCCTTTACAAGTTCCATAAGTTCCTTATATCCCGTCATGTGATCCTCCATTCCGGGCCCGGTCCCCGCCGGGCCCTATATGCTGTGGTTTATGCTTCTGTTATAGAAAACTCCTGGCCGAGCGCGTCCCTCCATAAGTTCGCGTCGATCCGTGTCATGGCCTTGTTTAATCTCTTTACGGCCTCCTCCCAGGTATCACACCGGAGCGCCTCGCGTTCCCTTTTACCGTTGAAGCCTCCATAGATGATGATCTCCGGCGCCGTCAACATGTAATATCTGGCGTATTTTCCGGTTTCCGTGCCGTAACAGTTGTGCGCCTCGTACTGATTGACGATCCGGTCAAAAGGAACCGGGCCGGCGTTGATCTCCTCCATGTGATCCTTTTCAATCTCGATCTCCGGATACCAGGGAAAACCCGGCCGGAGATTTGCGGCGCATATTGTGACGGTCTGGCCGGCCTCGTATGCTCTCCGCGCGGTTGTCTTTGTTACTTGGTGCCAGGTCCTCCCGGCCTTGTCTCTGAATGTATAACCGATCATGTCTTTGATCCTCCTTTATGCGTGATATTTGTTAAACAATTGGTCGTAAAGTTTCCGGTATTCCGGCCAGGTGAGCCAGGCCTCTTTTCTGTATTCCTTCATAAGTGCCAGGATCAGCGCCTCCCGCGCGATCATTTTGTAATCAATGGCCTGGGCTCTCAGTTCGTCGGCCCGTCTCTCAAAATATGAAAGTGTTTTCATGTGATCCTCCTTTTGTGATGTCCGGTCCCTATTGACCGATACCGGAGCCAGGCGGTGATCCTGGCTTGCGTCCTCCGCTCCGGTGATCCTGGCGTTATGCCTCCGTAATGTAGGTGTTTGCGTAGGTGTCCTTAATGATCCAGGTCTGGCCGTCGGCCGTTACGCTGTAAACCGTGCTATAAAAGGAAGAGCCGGCGCCGGAGATGTGAAGGTCTCCATTGTATCCCGGAGTATTGAGAGCGCGATCTCGGATCGCTTCAAAAGATCGTACCTTATAAACCGAGGGTCGGCCGTATGCGTCGTGAATGTCGCGCTTGTCTGTGTTGTGCTCCAGGTCCCAGATGATCCAGGCGGCCTTCTGTGTTCCTTTGTTTACCTTTGTGAATGTGTCCATCATTTCCTTTGTTGTCATAATGTTTGTCCTCCGTATGTGTTTTTTTCAACCTATGGTTACATGTGGCCGGTATTGAGGGACCGGCCGGCCCTGGGTTACTTAGATTTTGTAAACGTCAAGCCAGGCGGCGTTGATCTCTTCCTTTGTCTTCTGGCTTAATGCGATCTCATAAAACGCTGTCAAGAGTTCTCCGAGATCATCGGCGGCCTGGTATAATGTCCGGCCGAAAACTACCTTGTTGCTGTCCTTGCTTTTCAGTTCCATTCTGTATGTCATGCTATCCTCCTTCCTGGCCGATCCTTCCGGCCCTTCCGCCTGGCGTTTTCTCCCGCCCGCAAGATCATACTACCACGGGTTGTATATGTTGTCAACAACTATTTCAAAACTTTTTTCAACTTTTTTTTCAAAAGTACGACAAACGTTGATTTTAAGCGGGTTTCAAGATTGAAAAAATTTGTAAACCCTGGGTAAAATATCCGTATAAGGAGGACCGGAGACCATGAGAAAAGAGAAGGAAGGCCGCCAGGATCGCGAGACCATTCCGGCGGAGCCTGGGACGATCGACACGGAGCCCAGGGAAGGATCACAGCCAGAGAAGGAAGGACCGGAGGCCGGGAAGCAAAAGAGCCGCGCCCAGTTAATCATAGAAGGAAAGATCGAACCGGAGCCGCACGAGCGCGGATACTTGAACCTCCGGAAGAGGGTGTCCTTTAATCAGATGGAGCCAGAGAAGGCCGCAGCGATCCGGAGGAAGGGCGCCGAGGCCGTGCACGCTTTACATGGAGAGAAGAAGACAGCCCGCGAGAGCCTGGAGAGGCTTTTAACATTGAAGGTAACACCGGAGATCATAGCCGGCGCCGATGTCCCGCCAGAGATCGCGGAGCGCTTGCGGAGAGATAACCCGGAGGCCACTCTATACGACCTGATCCAGATTGTCGCAGTTGGCCGAGCAGTTGCGGGATCGATCCGGGCGGCCGAGTATGTCCGCGACACTCACGGAGACCGGCCCGCCGATCGCGTCCAGGTCCAAGCCGATATTATGACCGACGCGGACCGGGAAATGTTGGCCAGGATCGCGGCCAGGATCGGAGACGGGGACCGCCTGGAGATCGTACACGACGCAAGCCAGGACCGGCCGGAATGATCCGGGTTTATGGTTATGCGTAACTGGTCGCGAAAGGTTCCTTTCACGAACATATATAGGAAGGAACGCCGCAAAGCCGCATAAACGCGGGCTTCCTGGGAACCGGATCACGGGATGTATGCACGCATTGTGTACGCATGATCGCATGTGTGGGCCGATCATTATATAGGAAGAGATGCCGCCGATGATCCTGCCGGCCCCCGTACCCCCGGCCCAGGCACCCCCCCCCGCGCGGGCGCGCCCAATAGCGACGTAAGGAAACCCCCGTCCCACCAGAAAATTTTATACCCAAAAACGAACGCTTTACCACACTAAAGTGTGCGTAGATGAAACATTTTGATCGTAAAAACACGGGTTTTAAGACACAAAATTGTAACTTTACGAAATTCGACATACGAAAAACGCAAAAATCGCAAAAAATTTTTCGCTTCCGCGAAAGGAGGAAAAGACATGTACGAGTGCTTTCATTGTGGAGCAAAGGCAGTAATATGGGACGGCGACCATAGTTTTGAGGACATGGGCTACTGGGGAAATGGGATAGTGCACTTATGTCATTGTGAAGACTGTGGTGCCGAGATCGAGTATAGGATCGAAGAAGATGATGATACCGGGGATCAAACTGAATGAGTACAACGCAGCTTATGAGAATACGATGTTTGATGTCATAAGCCGGGAAAAGATATTTGAGATACGGGAGCATAATTCCGGAACTACATTTTTCATTGATAAGGGGGCATTTTGTGACAAGGAAGGAAGCAAAGAGAGAACTCAGACCACTAAAAGATATGGCAAAAGACATACAGTCAGTTGAGGACGAGATCGAGAGACTCATGGCTGTGGCTACGAAGATGACGACGACCTATGATCCTATAAACGTATCCGGAACGCCGGACAATAAGATGGAAAAGGCGATCGTCAAACTTGCAGACTATAAGGATAGACTGTCGAACTTAGTGATCGAGGACCTGGAATACAAGAATAAATGTCTGGATAAAGTAGAGAAGATCGAGCCGAGAAGTCTCCAGAAAATACTGATCTATTACTATTTCCAGAACTATACTCTGGAGAAGACGGCGGAAATGATCGGGAAGTCTGTCCGGTGGACTTATGAAATGTATTTAACGGCACTTGATAAATATTCCGAAGTTTTTTAGTTTACATCATGTTTTTGCATAAAACTTTGTGGTAGTATGACAGCGTACAGAGTTAACAGTTGCTCATATTGCATGGTGTGATCTCCTTTGTGGAAGTAGGACAGTTGGAAACGGCTGTCCTATTTACGTTGTATGGACTTAGCAAGCTATAAACCGAGTGAATTACGAGAAATAGAATACGACTATTGCCGGTCTCACTTAGAGTATTTTGTTGAGAAATACGGGCATATAGAGGACAAGGATGCAGATACGCTTATACAGCCCTTCGATTTATGGGAAGAGCAGAGGAAGGCGCTGCAATCCATACGTGACAATAAACTGAACGTCATTTTGAAGGCGAGACAGTTAGGGATCACGTGGTTAGTCCTGCATTATGCTTTATGGAAACTGATAAACCCAGGAAGGACTGTTATAGGACTTTCCAGAACAGAAGACGAGGCACAAGAACTTGTAAGGCGCATGAGTGTCATTCTTGACAATATGCGCTCTTTGTTTGCTCCGAAAAACGATCAGCCGGTAAACTGGACTAATGCGTACTGGGAAAACACCTCACTTATCCTAACAATACATTTCCCAAACCTACCAGACTCCGTTTTCAAATGTTTTCCCAGTTCGCCTAATGCAGCTCGTTCATTTACGGCCGATCTTATCGTGTTTGATGAATGGGCCTTTCAGCAGTTTGCGGAAGACATCTGGAAGGCCGGCTATCCGACGATCAACAGACCTACTGGCGGTCAAGTAGTCGGATTATCGACCATAGAGCGTGGTTCGTTCTTTGAAAAGGTATTTACTGATCCGGATAACGGGTTTAATAAGATATTCATTCCCTGGTACGCCGATCCGAGGCGTGACGATGCGTGGTATGCACAAACCAAGCGCACAATGGGCGATATGATTACGCAAGAGTACCCTGCAACCATTGAAGAAGCCTTAACTGTTCCCGGAGGATCGTTCTTCCCGGAAGTTAAAAGGGAAACTCACATCGTAGAAAACGAATTAGAGGGTAAATTGCGTAGATATGTTGCGCTTGACTATGGTTTGGATATGCTGTCAGCGCATTGGATACAAGTCGATTGCCACGGAAACGCGCAAGTTTACCGGGAATATGACGCACCGGACAAGACAATAGGCGCAGCGTGTGACATTTTGCTGTCATTAAGTGACGGAGAGCACATTGAATACTGGCTCGCACCGTCCGATTTGTGGTCGAGGTCCCAGGAAACCGGTAAATCGAGGGCGATTTTGTTCTCAGAGAACGGAATTAACCTTACAAAGACGTCCAGAGACTTCGTTGCCGGCTGTGCTTCCATGAAAGAATGGCTAAAAGTCATCGACGAGCACCCGAAACTGACAATTTTGGACGGGACAGCGCCTAATTTGTACCGATGTTTGCAAAAAATTCAGAAGGATAAGAAGCGGCCTAACATTTACGCGAAGGACCCGCACGATTTAACGCATGATGTAGACTCGTTGCGTTCATTTTGCGTGTGGTGGGTACGTTCTCCGGAGGCAGACTACGAAAAGATCGAGAAGACATACCACAATTCGATCCTTGAAGACATAGAGAACGCGAGTGCAGAAGACAGAGAGTATCTGTTACAGAAGTACGGGGAGCCGATATGAGGTTAAAGAAGCTCATGGATAAAGCCAAAAAGACAATAGCACCGACAACAGAGGATAAAAAAAGAGACAAGTGGCGCGGTAAACTGGAAAACGCCCGTATTGCCTATTCTAAGAACCTTACAGAGATCAAAAAGATGCAGGGTATCTATGAAGGCACAAGGGAAGTAAACGGAAACCCGAACACAAATATCGCCGCTAAGGACCTGGCGATCAACGTAAGGAATATTGCTTATGAATTGATCGAGTCTCAAGTTGACTCTTCGATCCCGATGCCGAAGGTCACGGCCTTACATGAAGGAGACGAAGGACTGGCGAGGTCTATTGAACGGGCTTTAGTCAATAAAGTTAAATTACTGAAACTTTCGATATTAAACGACATGATGGAACGTACAGTTCCGGTCCAGGGCGGAGACTTTTTCCTTGTTGAGTGGGACAACAACATGGGCTTTCACTCAAATTATGGCGATGTCAACGTATTAGAGATCGCTCCGAGACAAGTAATCCCTCAGCCCGGAGTATCAGACATTGAGGAAATGGACTATATTTTCGTCCAGACGGCTCAGACAAAACAGTACGTTAAAGATAAATACAACGTCGATGTCGAGGATGCCTCAGAGGAATATAAGGATATAAGAGGCGCAGAGGGCGAAAATGGGCTTGATACGGATATAGTCACGGTAAATACTGTCTACTACAAAAACGACGGCAAAATCGGGCGATTTGTGTGGGTAGACGACTATACCTTAGAGGACCTGGAAGACTACCAGGCAAGGATCACAAGGAAGTGTAAAGAATGTGGCTATGCCACAGAGGAAAAGGTATGTCCTCAATGCGGCTCTAAAAAGTTTGAGGAGAGCGTAGACGAGATACAGCAAGTAAGACGGCCGATTATGCGTGAGCAGGGTTTTGATGAAAACGGAAACCCGGTAAGCGTATCTGCCGAGGAAGTAATTGAGATCGAGTATTACAAGCCTAACTGTTTCCCGATTATCGTCCGGAAGAACGTAAGTAAGTCTAATTCCTTACTCGGCTTCTCAGACGTCAAGGTAATTGAGGATCAGCAGGACCTTATAAAGAAAGTCGGTTCTAAGGCGGCAGAGAAGACGCTTAAAGGCGGTTCTTATGTAACATTACCGCGTGGAGCGAAGACGGAGACGACCGACAAGGAATTAAAGATCATCCGTATAGACGATCCGCAGCAGAAGGCGATGATCGACGTACTGGATATGCAAGTGAATATACAGCAAGACTTGACGATGGTAAACAAAGCCTATGAGGATGCACGTTCCACGTTAGGTATCACGGACGCATACCAGGGTAAATACGATCCGTCGGCTGTATCCGGTACGGCTAAGCAGTATTCCATTAACCAGGCGGCCGGACGTTTGGAAAGTAAGCGCGTTATGAAAAACGATGCTTATGCGAAACTGTATGAACTCATGTTTAAGTTTTGGCTCGCTTATGCAGATGATCCGTTACCGATTACCGGAAGTGGCGTAAACGGAGAACAAGACTTCGACATGCTTGACAAAGCAGATTTTGTAAAGCAGGACGCGGCCGGAGAATGGTACTGGAATGACGAGTTCTTATTTGAGACCGATCCTACATCAACGATGATGGCTAATCGTGAAGCGATGTGGCAGCAAATAGATATGAAATTACAGTCCGGTGCCTTCGGACAGTTAGGATCGCTTGAAACCATGCGGTTATACTGGAGTCTCATGGAAAAGAACCATTACCCGAACGCCGGCGACGTTTTGAGCCAGATAGAAATGATGATGGCACAACAGCAGATGCAGGCACAGCAGGCACAACAGTTACAAGAAATGATGGGAGGTATGCCTAATGAAATGCCCTCAATGCCAGGTGGAGCTGAGAATATCCCGCTCGCGTAACGTTGTAGAGAACGATACAACGCCAGAGGAAGACACAAAACTGTATGTCGAGCAGGACTTGATCTGCCTTAACAAGAACTGTAAAAACTACCAGAAGGTAGTACATACATCACGAACGGAAATTCCGATCGGCTAAAGGACCAAACAAGGTCCTTTTTTAGTTGATAAATTCGCAGGAGTAGCGCAAAAACCCAAAAGAAAGGAAAACTGAATATGAAAAAAAATCTTCTTGACCTTGACTTACAGCTTTTTGCTGAGGAAGGAGAGGTCGCAGACGTAGAAGAGTCGGAGGCCGTCGAAACGACAGAAGAGGAAGAGACCGAAGCTGATAGCGAGGAAACAAGCGAAACAGAGGAAGAAGGAAACGCTGAGCCTATCCCGCAGTCAGAAGAGGAAAACGCACGTTACGCAGCGATCCGTAGAAGAGCCGAGGAGGATGCGCGTAGGAAATACGCAGCAGAGACAAGCGCTATGGATCAGCAGATTTCGGCGATGTGCCAGGGGAAAACACATCCGATTACCGGTCAACCTATTACAAACATGCGCGAGTATATTGACGCTTTATCCGCACAACAGCGCATGACAAGGGAGAGGGAATTACAGTCGAAGGGCATTGATCCTTCCATTATAGACCGGATGATCGCAGAGAACCCCGTTGTAATGCAGGCGAAGCAAGTGCTTGAACAGAGCAAGCAGACAGAGGCCGAGACCGCATTACAGAGAGACTTAGCCGAGATCAGTAAGATTGATCCCTCTATTAAGGGTATTCAAGACTTGGCTAACTTACCTAACTTTCAAGACATGGTGCAATTAGTGGCAAACAACAACCTTAATCTTGTAGATGCTTACAAGACGGTAAACTTTGACGCTTTTATGCAGCATACGAACGACGCGGCAAGACAGCAGGCTATTAACCAGATGCGAGGAAAATCGCATTTGCCTTCTCAGACACAGAATGTGGCGACTGAGAACGACGACGTAGAAGTGCCTGCAAACATCATGTCGAGTTGGAAAGCCGAAGGTAAGACAGAGAAACAGATCAGAGAACTGTATAAAACAGTTGCAAAGAAACTTCATCTTAATTAGGAGGAAAAAAGTATGGCATTTGAATTTTTGAGAGCAGAAAACAATGCTGCTCCGATCGAGAAAGAATTTGTTGCCACGGCTGCTGAGTCTTATAAGCATGGCGAAACAGTTAAGTTTTCGAGTGGCAAACTCACTAAGGCGTCTGGTACAGACAAACCGGAATTTGTTTATGTCGGTAAAGACATCACATCTGCTGTTACCGGGCAGATCATCAACGTAGTTCCCGTACTTCCGGAATACGAATGGGAAACCACGTTCAGCGCAAGCGCAACTGCTGTAAAGGCAGGCGCAAAAGTTACGGTTTCTTCTGACGGAACGCAGGCAACGGCTACCACGACAAGCGGTGTATTCCAGTTACTTGAAGATGGTGCAGCAAAAGACGCCAAAGGCGTTGGAAGATTTGTATAAGGGAAGGGGGAAATAGATCATGGCAGTAACATTTAGCAAGCACGGTGGCCTCAACGACGAGGCGTGGAAAACCATTGACACCGAGTTATCTATGGTAATCCAGGACACAGATACGGAAAAGAATAAAGACGACGAACTTGTAAAGGCTCTTTACAATGTAAAGACCTCTAAGAAGTTTGGCGAGAAGCAGGGTAGCATGACCGAGTTCGGTAACTTCGTAGAAGTTGCAGAAGGCGACAACGCGATCCAGGACGACGTTCAGATGGGCTTCTCTAAACTCATTGAGCACACCCAGTTCATCAAAGGCTTCACTTGCACAAGAGAAGCCAAAGATGACGGCAACATCGACATGATGAAGATTGCTGCTGCAAACTTCGTTCGTGCTTACAAGAGATCGAGAGCACAGTTCGCTTCTGACTGTCTCACAACGGAAGGTGCAACCTTCTTATACGGTGGAAAGTCTTACGACAAGACGACCGGCGACGGCAAAGGTCTGTTTGCAACGGATCATCCCGGCAAGAAGACTGGCGTAGGTGTTCAGTCTAATGTATATACTAATGCTTTCGGTAACAACGCTACGATGCTCTATACCCTGGCTAACATCGGACGTAACTTCAAAAACCAGAGCGGTAATGTAATGGGTTACGATTTCGACACGATCGTTATTCCGGGTAATGCTCCGGAACTGGAAGACCTTATTAAGAGGATCATTCATTCATCACAGATCGTTGGTTCTAACAACAACGACATCAACACACAGCAGGGCATCTGGAAACTCGTTGTGGATCACAGATGGACGACAACGGCGGAGAAAAAGCCGTACATTATTCTGTCTTCCGAGGCTCTTAAAGAGCTCAATGCAGGCGTGTTCTATGATCGCGTTCCGCTTGATGTTGCTAACGAGGTAGACATCAACAGCCGCAACCTTAAATGGTCCGGATATACCAGATTTAGCGCAGGCTTCTATGACTGGAGATACGCTATCATGGGTGGCGCAGCAGTAGGTACAACGCTTAGCTAAAGCATTTCCATACAACTGGGGCCGCCGTTTTTAAGCGGCGGTCCCTCTAAAAAGGAGACAATATGATCCCGAAAGGTTTGAAAGTAGGCGACACGTTTGAAGACGGTGGCGTTCTGCATGAAGTTTTGGAAGTAGTCGGAGAGAATTACATCAGTCGAGTAATCGACGGAGAAATCTCCATGAAGGTAGTTAAGGAAGAAGAAGTAAAAGAAGTAGTCAACGATAGTGTAGACTACGAGTCTATGGCCTATGCTCAGTTAAAGAAGTTATGTGCTGAGAAAGGGCTTGATGCGAAAGGTACAAAGGCTGACTTAATCGCAAGATTAGAGGGTTGATATGGCGACTTGGTATGATCTTAAACTGGCAGTATTACAGAAAATGTTTGCAGCAGACGATCAAATTCTAACCGACGAAAGCACGTTAGGATATATCGCTGCTATGCCGCATTGTGCGAATGAAGGACTGGCTTTACTTGCCACGGCAGGCAAGTTTATCACGAAGGCAGTCAGCATCGCTCAGATGGATATTCCGAACCTTTTATCGGAAGACACGGCAAACAATATTCACGAATTTTCGGATAGTTATTCATACCAGGCAGACCAGGGACAGTCTTACTATTTTGAGTGTGCGGGAACGGGCACTTGTAACATATATATCGACGGTCTCATTGTAGAGTCGTTGACGCTTGAAAGCCCTAGTTATCTCGTATATAAGGGGCTTATCTCTAACACCGATAAAAAGCCGGTCAAGTTTGAATTTGTTACTACGTATCCTATGGCATTAAAGAATTGTGCTGTATATGCTCAGACGTTTGCTGACGAAGACAGCGTAGTTCCGTTTACCAACAAGATTAAGTATGACATGACGAAACTGGCACCGGACTTTTACATGATTGATCCGCAAGGCATCTATTATGAAGGTGCATATCAGAAGTATTTACAGACAACAGATTTTTACCAGGAAGGCACAAAAACACTTGTACTAGACCGAGACATGATCGGAAATTTCACGATCTATTATCGGGCTTATCCTCCTCAGTTTACGAGCGAAACAGAAGAGACTTACGAGTTACCGATTGATCCCGAAGTCTATGCTTTACTTCCCTTGTATATGGCATCACAGCTATATAAGGACGACGACCTGGGTATCAGCACTTCTTACCGCAACGAATTTGAGGTCGGTTTTGATAGGTTAGTAAATTCTGCTAACTTATCTGCATTTGAAGAGTTCACAAGTGAGAGTGGGTGGATCTAATGCCGGTAACTTTTAACGTTCCAAAGTCCCCGAAAAAGTCAATATTTGAAATAGACGAGTTCTTAGGCGTAGACCTTACTAACACCGGATCGAATATCGACGAAGTGAGAAGCCCTAACGCCGAGAACATGGTTCGTTTTGTGCCTGGAAAGGTAAGGAAAAGGACCGGATACGAGAAGAATATTCTTTTCGGGCCGGACGTAAACGTAAACTACGCAGTCGGTACGTCATCCGATCCTCAGTCGTTTGTGTTTGCAGATGATGACACCGGGAAGTGGGTTAAGTTATACGATCTTAACCAGAAACTTAAAAGCAAGGACGGAAATGCCTTTACTGTATATATCGAGTTCGACTACATGTCGGAAAATACTTTCTGGATACAAGACGGTGCCAATCGTATTTCATCTTCCGAAGAGTGGGAACACGTAAGCATTACATATACTGTTGGCGGAACGAGTTATACAGATCAGATAATTTTATGGACCTATTATCCGCAGACAATCTATATCAAGAATTTTTCCGTACTTCGCGGTATTGATGCAAACTACGCATGGTCTCCGGCTCCGAGATATTACGTCGAGAGAGAGGCGAATGATCCAGTATATGGCTGTCATATTCTGAGAAATGGAACCCTTGCAGGAAACCACGTAACAAACGTGAATAGAGCGCTTAGTTCATCTTCCGAGTTTGAGGAATACACACTTCATTCTGACACGGCATATAGCACGTGGACTGATATAAATACGCTTGGCGAGTGCTTATATATTAAAGGCAGCGTAAGACGCACGTATTACCTTGACATGGATTACATTCTTACCGGAGACAACGTTGCGGTAAAAGTGGCAGGATCAATGTCGTCGGCTACAACGGTTTCTGCAACAGAAGAGGAAAAACATTTAAGTGCGACTATAAAGACCGGATCGTACACTAACAAGTTGATACAGATTTCCTCGGCAGGAAACTCGGTCATACAGATAAAGAACTTATCTTTATGCTATGACGTAAACGATGACTATGCGTGGTCTATTGCTCCGGAAGATGCAGGATTAGATTTCCCGACTGGAGACGTTTACTATTCGAGCAGGAAAAACTACACAGACACAGATTATTACAACGCGAGCTATGATAGTGCTCCGGCTGAACAGTCTGTCTCATGCGTAGTCATTGATCCGTCAAACCCTGGGCTTGAAGACCTTTACGGGTTTAGCAGAATTGCCTTCGATGTTTATACGGCGACTGACGGAGACCTCCAAAGCATTGAGGTCATGGTAGTAAACAATAGCAATAACTGGCTCGAAAAGAGAACGTTTACCTCTAATCTTATTAACGAGCACTTTGACTTCTATGTATCCGCAGCAGCAGATGACAAATACTGCCGGCGCATAATTGTAAAACTCATTCACTCAGCCGCAGGCAATAAAATGTCTGTTGATATAAAGAACATCGTAGTCAACGCGATTACACCGAAGTTTACCTACGATATATCGCCTAAGAACTATATCTATCATGTCGGCACGGACTTTTTCATGCGGCCCAGTAATAGTGATATATTCACAAAGATTTATAGCGGCGCAAATAGTCATTTAAGCCAGTCATGGCAGATAGATAATACGCTGTTTATCATCGACGGGAAAGACATTTATTCTTATAAGATCGAAGACGAGAGCGTACT
>JAEEGL010403964.1_pt1 | contig 18367 bp, 15 predicted proteins | sample 9134231 | NCBI WGS metagenome assembly JAEEGL01 (sample SAMN16246548, study PRJNA631951) | gut metagenome | biome: gut microbiome; feature: rumen; material: fiber-attached | host: Bos | place: Iran: Karaj | collected 2018-10 | reverse complement strand
ATCCTATCACGGAAGCGTCCTTTATAATACCGCTGCAAGCGTAATATGAACCGAAGTTATCGTTCCACTCGATATGGACATCGGAAAGAGTGATCTGTACCTTCTTGGTGCAGTTTGCCGTAGCGCCGTCGAACAGCTCGACAAGGTCTGTACGGCCGGCATAGGTGTCGCTGTCGAGGTTGCCTACATGGAACCCGGGAGCGTCGGAGTAAACGTTGATACCGCCGCCGTAGGTATTTTCTCCCCAACCGCCGTCTTCGGAGAACGAGCCCTTCTCATCGAAGCTTACATAACCGTACTGATTTTCACCCTGAATGATATCGGTAGCCATAGGCATACCTGCATAGCAGCTGTCGGGAACGAACAGCATATCACCGGAAGCGACTGCATACATCTCATCGAAGTAGTAGCGGAGAATGCCGGTAAGGGTTATATCGCCTTCAAGGTCGAGGGAACAACCGCCGAGCTGCGGAGGCAGAGGGTTGCCGGCTTCGTCAAGCACGTCCGGGCTGATCGAATAAGCTCTTGTCGAGGCGCTCTTTATTTTAAGATCGCCCAGGGTATCGCCTTCCTTAATTACGATAAGATCACCGCAGCCTGCTCTGTCGCCGCTGTAGGAGAAGTTCTCGACGTCGAACAGCTCGGGGTTGGTATCGCTGTCGAGATACAGACCGGTGGAAATGCGCACGGATGTGTAGGGGAATGTCACATCCCATTCGCCTGCAACAGCGTCAGCCTTGTAGTATTTGTTGCCCGACAGATCGGTGAACATTACTTCGCCCTTATCGGTGTCGTCTTCGGCGGGAGCTGCCTCAGTTTCGGCGGGCTCGGCCTCTGTCTCTTCCTCGGGCTCTGTTTCGGCTTCTGTAGCCTCGGGAGCCTCTGTTCCGGCCTCGGTCGTGGTTGCTGCCGCAGTAGTTGTAGTCGCAGCGGTCGTGGTGGTCTCGGCGGGCTTATTGCCGCAGGCCGAAAGTGCGAGTATTGTCGCGAGTGCCGCGATCACCGATGTTGTTCTGATGCTTTTTTTCATAGTGGTTACCTCCTGTGTGTTGTCTTCCGGTATTCCGCTGAAACGCTTTTGCTGCATCTCTGAAGCATTGGCTAATTTTAACGAAATTTCGGGACATTTTTCACAAATTTTTTATTTTTGAGTGGAAAACAGTAAAAATGATGTTATAATAGTACTGTATCTTCATATCAAGCGGTATATATCCACCCACATATTTAAGCCGGAATTCGGAACCGCGTGTTGCGTTTTTCGCGAAATAATGACCCGGCAATCTCTATTATAGCCTATAATTGCCGAAACGTCAACAAATATGTGAAAAAAACGAGCCGGATTTCCGCAAATTGCACAAATCGTCAAAAATATGGATATCAAGCTAAAGTTTTTGATTTTTATGACGATATAACAAGTGTAATCAAGTATCTGTGATTTGGTATTTGTGATCTTATCGCAAAGGAGTTGAAGATATATGGAGATAAATAATCTGCAGCTAAATTCTATCAGTGCTTACAAAAAGCTGACCAAGCCGTCTTCCGTGAAGAAGCATTCCGCTTCAGCGAAGGACTCGGTCAATACCGACAAGGTGGAATTCAACTTCGGACGCTCGCTCGCAGCGGCACAGTCCGCAGCAGCGGCACGCACGAACGCGCCGGTGAGCGAAGAAAGACTTGCAGCCCTCGCGGAGAAATACGCGGGAGATAACTGCCCCGTCTCCGCCGAAGCAGTCGCCGAAGCAATAATAGCGTGACCGGCTGAGCTATCTTGTCCGGGTCATCCAGAAGGAGGAATCGGAAATGACAAACGAGACAGCAAAAGAAGTAATAGCTTTTATGGAAAAATACAACAAGCATTTTGAGGCGCTGTCGGCGTTCGTTTCCGAAAAACGGGCAAAGGTGATCGCCGATGAGCTCACATGGCTGCTCGACTCGCTTACGACCGAGCAGAAGTTCATCATGGAAGGCAATGACCTCGAGGCTAAAAGGCTCGCTCTCTTTGAAAAGCTCGGACTTGCGGGCAGAAAAGCGAGAGAGCTTATTTCGGAGTGTCCGGAAGAACTGAAAAACAAGCTCACTCTCGAATGCTCCGCCATGGAGAAGCACGTCGGCTTCATCAAATCGACAAATGCCGATATCATCGACATCATCGAGAGAAAGCTCGCCGTGCAGGAGAAACTGGCCAATAAGCCCCATTCGACAGCCTCCACCTATACCGGCAAGGGCGTCAAGGTCACTAAGCACAACACCTCGGGCGGATTTTTCGGAGAAGTCTGAGGCGGTGCAGCGCCGTGCAGTATGTTCCGGCGGCAATGTAAGGAAGGAACTGATAATTTATGCGTCCATCATTTTTGGGACTTGAAATGTCCAAGCGTACCATCCAGCTCTCGCAGAAGGCTCTGGATGTAACAGGAAGCAATCTCTCCAACGCGCAGACGGAGGGTTATACAAGACAGGTAGTGGACGTAGGTTCTCACTATCTGAATAAATACAACTACTGGATGTCCAAGACCTCGCGCATGACCCTCGCCGGTCAGGGCGCAAAGGGACTGGGCGTTGACCAGGTCCGCGACCCGTATATCGACAAGAGATACCGCGAATCTACACCCTTTGTGGCGGAATACAGCACAAAGGCCGATGTCCTTAAAGAAGTCGAGACCGTTCTCGACAATATCACCACCGAGGGCCTCACCAAGAGCCTCGACGATATCAAGGCCTCCCTTTCCGCCTACGCAGAGCGCCCCGACAGCGAGGAGCTCGCGAGCATAGTCAGGAACCAGTGCTATAACCTCACGAACCTGCTCCATTCTTTCAGAGCGGATCTGGAGGACCTCAAAGAGACAAACCTCGAGTCGCTTGACGCGTCTGTCGAGGATACCAACAATATAATCGACCGTATCGTCAACTACAACAAGTCCATAGTGAAGGAATACCTCACCATGGCGGACAACGTTCCGAGCGATACATACTCCGTAACGGGCGGCTATGGCCCCAACGAGATGCTCGACGCGCGCAATCTCCTGCTCGACGAGCTCTCCTACAAGGGCGATATCACCGTTTATAACAACAACGACGGCTCCGTGAGAGTGCTTATGGGCGGCGTTGAGATAATCAACGGCGAGAAGTACGAGCACCTCTATATGAAGGGCAGCGACAAGATAGAGGGGGAATTCTCCTCCGAACTGCTCAGAGATTATGCCGCTTACGACGCCGCAGTGCTCCGCTGGACATCCGGTGATGATATGGCGCTGGCATCCGGCGAGCTGAAGGCTTACGCCGACCTGCTCAACGGCAACGGCGTGTATGCTACCGGCTATCAGAACGATTCCTACGGCATACCGTACTACGAATCCACTATAGACGCGTTCGCCAATACGTTCGCAAACTTCATGAACGAGCAGAACGGTGCCTTCGACGAGAAAGGTCAGCTTGTCAACCCCGACAGACTGCTCTTCTGCACAAGAGAGTACAATTCGGGCGATGTGGGCTACAATGAGCTCGATATGACCATGGAGAACATCAGGATCGCCGATTCGTGGATGAAGGATGCCACGATGATAGGTGAGGTCGAGAACAAGGACACCGGTATCTGGGAGCTCTCTCTCGACGGCAACCACGTTAACCAGATGATCGTCAACATCAACAATATGCCGCTCGATTTCGGCGGCAAGGGCGATTACGAGGGCACGGTGTATGACTACCTGCTGTTCATCAACAACCGTATCGGTCAGAGCATAGATTATTATGAGAGCAGACACGATGCGGCTTACGCCACCGCAAACTCGCTTCTCGACGCGAGAGATTCCGTTTCCGGCGTTTCGGAGACCGAAGAGGGCATCAATATGCTCACCTACCAGAACTGGTACAATGCAAGCGCAAGACTTATGACGGCACTTGACGACGCGCTCGACCGTCTGATAAACAACACCGGCAGAGTGGGTCTGTAAGCGATAGGAGGTCATTCCGATGAGAATTGCGGGTAACACGATAAGAAGAAACTATTTAAGCAGATATGAAAAGAACTACGGGGACAAGTACGATTCCGAAAAGAAGATCTACTCCGGCCGACAGTTCGACCGCGGACACGAGAACCCTGTTAACGCCGCGAGAGCACTGAGAATAAGAAGATCTCAGGCTGAGGTGGAGACCTATAAGGACAACCTCAAGACCGCGGATTCGATATATACCAACGCCGAAACGTCCATGCTGACAGTCTCGAGCATCATACAGAACGTTTATGAAAAGCTCGTCGAGGGTGCTCACGGAACGCGCAACCAGGACGACCTAAACATACTTGCCATGGAGATAGACAACTACGCCGAGGAAATGGTGCAGTCGCTCAATATCGACATCGCGGACAGAAAGGTGTTCGGCGGTCTAAACAACGATACCGTGGCTTTCAGGATAGAGTATTCCGCTACCGGCTTTGACAGGACCGTTACATACAACGGCGTAGCGGTGAATTCCTCGAACGACCCCACGACCTTCCCCTACAGCGGTGTGTCCTATCTCGATATAGGTATAGGTATGGCGAATGACGAGGTATCCGACCGTATCGACGACCAGACCGCTCTTCCGATAACCTTCAACGGCGCGGAGTGCACCGGCTGCGGTATGACGAGAGCCACCGCTTCTCTGGATCTTCTCCGCCTCAACTCGGGCACGAGCTACAGGTTCGATATCTCCGCCGGCGGCAAGAGCAGAACGATAGAGTTCACTGCCGGCCCGACTGTGGATGATTCCATAAACGCGATAAACGAGAAGCTCAAGGAAGAGTTCAATATGGCTCCCGAGCTTTCCGACGACAACTATTTCAAGCGCCTCGACGACTACAAGATGTATTCGTACAAGGAACTCCCGATGTATGACGGCGGTGTCAGCATAGGGCAGCTTGACGAGAATTCCTACTACTCTATGAAGGTCTCGGTCGATAACAAGACCCGCGTGGTAAACTTCCGCGGCGGCGCAGACCTCAATGAGAGGCTCGAAAATATCGGTGCGGCGCTCAGAGACAGCTTCGGTACCGACAATATCCGTATCGACGGCTCCGGTAAAGTCCATATGGGAAAGGTCAGAGCCGAGGTAAGCTCCAACATCACGGTTGACGGCGATGTCACCTTCGGCACCACGACGGATCCCGACGGCGTTGAAAGACAGACAGTCTCCAATCTTGCAGGTCTCACACCCGGCAACTCCTATGCGATAAACGTCTGCACGCCCAAACTCGGCACAGACGGAAAGCCTCTTACCGATGACGGCGGCAATGTCATCTACAACAACGGCGAGATGATCTACTTCACTGCGGGCGCGAACGAAGATGAGACCAGAAAGGCAATAAACGACTATATCACGCGCAACGAGATATTAGGTGACGCGACTGTGCCGTACATCAACGAGACCGGCACGTTCGTTTACGAGAAGGACGGCGCGAATATCATCGTCAATGAAAATCCCCACTCGCAGGGCTCGCTCAGCGGCCTTATCACCGAGATAAAGGGATACCCGAACAATATAATCCAGCTCGTTCTCGACGCAGGAAAGCTGCTCAGAGAGGGCGATCAGGATATGGTGGCGAGATACGCCGACCTTATATACGCTTCACAGAGCAATCTGTCGATAGCGATAACCGACCTCGGTACGCACTCGAAATTCATCGAGTTCAACACGGACAGACTCAGCGAGATCGAGATAAAGCTCAATGAAAGACAGAACGACATCGAGAGTACCGACCTTCCCACCGAGATAACCAAGTGGAAGGTGCTCGAATCGGTATATAACGCGTCGCTGCAGATGGGCTCGTCCGTACTGTCGCAGTCAATTTTCAACTATATTAGCTAAAATTCTGAAAGAAAGGAGCTGATCGGCAATGGTTGACAGTAATCTTCTGAGTATCACGACTGTACCGATAAAGGTCGAGATAAACATAAAGAAGGGAGAATTCACCAACCCTAAGGTGGATAACCCGGATAAAGCGCTCAAAATGAATATTCAGACCGAAAAGGGCGAGCTGAAGATTCATTCGGAGCTGCCGAAGATCAACATTGATACCTACGCGGCACGTTCGAGCCTCGGTTTCGGGCATTACAACAACGCCGACTTCATCAAGCGCAACGCCGATGACGGTATTTCCATAGCATATCAGGGCACCGCGAAGATCGTGAACGAGGGCGATCAGCTCGTGCGCGGAGTCTCTCCGGCCGAGATAGCCGCCCAGAACAACAAGGCGGGGCAGACTATCCAGACGATAATGGACTTCCTGCCGAAGGAGGGCGCGGATGTCACCTTCGACAACGGCGTGCTCAACATCAACTACGATGCCGGCGATGTCAACATCGACTGGGAGAATGCCGCGGTAGTGCCGTTCGAGTTCACTCCGGGCAAGGTGGAATTTGAAGTTACACAGATGCCGAGCGTGAGCATCGAGTATCTCGGCGACCCTATCTACGTTCCCCCGAGATCCGACCCGAACTATGTTCCCAAGATAGATGTGCGCGGATAATATTACCCCTATGGGCAAAAACGAAAGGATAACAGATATGTTGAAGATCGAAACAAGAGATTTTGGCTCTATCGAAGTCGACGAGAAGAATGTTTACGATTTCCCGAACGGGCTGTATGCCTTCGAGGAGGATAAAAGATTTGCCTTGCTCTCTCCGCTCGGAGAGGATGTCTTCCCGATGTGGCTCCAGTCGCTCGACGACCCGTCGCTTTGCTTTATCGTTTTCAACCCCCTGCTTATAGACGGCGGATTCACCGTCACACTTGCAGACAACGAACGCTCCCTGCTCGGGCTGAAACCCGATGACGACTGCGCGGCGCTCGTTATCGCGAAGGTGCCCGCCGATTACAAGCACACCACCGTCAATATGAAGTCGCCTATCGTTATCAACAAGGCGCTGCGCAAGGCGGTACAGGTGATACTGCCTATGGATTATCCGTTCAGGATGCCCGTTTACGAATCGCGGGAGGTGAGTTGATTGCTCGTTGTTACAAGAAAGACCGAGGAAAGCGTTATCATCGCGGATAACATCGAAATAACCGTCCTCGAAGTCGCAAAAGACAGAGTGAAGCTCGGCATTTCCGCACCCAAGGACATCAAGATCATCAGAAACGAGCTGAAAAACGCGCAGGAGACCAATATGGAGTCCTCGAAGGCTGTGCCTAAGGATGCCATAAATGCGCTTCTCGCGGCAAACACGGATAACAAGTAAGAGCCGGCAGGCTTAAACGGCACAAGGGACAGTGCCGGTATTCAGAAAGGATTTGATAGATATGGGAAATGATCTGATAAGAATGAGCGGTATGAATTCGGGTCTCGATACCGAATCCATAATCAAGGCTCTTACTGCCAACAGCAAGCTGAAAGTTACCAAGCAGGAGCGTAACGTCCTCAAATACGAGGCAACGCAGGAGGCTTATCGCGATATCATCGGCAAAATGCAGAATATCAAGAACAAGTACTTCGACCTGCTCAATAAGGACAGCTATCTGAGCGGCACTTCAATGTGGAGCAAGTATGCCTCCAAGACATATGACGCGGACGGCAGCGAAAAGAACATCAAGGGTCTTTCGGTCTCCACTACCATAAATTCCAAGCCGGGCGACTACGATTTCGAGATAGAGACCACCGCGACGCAGACAAAGCTTACCGGTACGACTCTCGGCGGCAGCGCCAGACTTGATCTTGCTTCGCTCACCGGAAAGACCGAGGCCGACGGCACCACCCCCAAGACACTGGGCATCACCGTTACCGTAGGCGATGTTGAAAAGAACATCACGTTCAAGTCGGGCGCCACAAGCGGCGAAACGATCGACAACCTCAACAAGGAGCTCGAAGCCGCTTTCGGCGAGAGCAACGAGTCCACGCAGATAGGCGGTGCCGATCAGTTCAGCGGCGCGGAAGCGTATAAGAACTATCAGGGTATGGTCTATGCCGACCGCAGCGGAAAGATAGTTTCCCGTGACTCGAAGGGCGTTACTACGTCCGGCGTCGGCACAATGGAGAGCTCCAACGAGCTCAGTCTTGCTGCCGCAAAGGCCGGTACCAACACACTGACGCTCCAGGCGGGTGACAAGACCTTCAACGTGTCGTTCCAGACCATTGAAAAGACATATTTCGACGGCGCTATCAGCGCAGGACTTATAAATACCGCCAACGGTGAAGTCAAACCGTTTGACGAAATGGAAGACGGCGAGCGTGTATGGTACAAGAAGGCCAAGGAAGCCGCAACGGCGGCTCTCGGCGCAGACGCTTCCGAAGAAGAGATAGAAACCAAGGCGAATGAGATCGAGGCCGAGTGGTCCAATGCGGCAAGCATTTACAAAGCAGCCGTTGACGACTACAAGGAGTCCGTAAGATACGCGGCGTTCAAGCAGTATATGGACGGCGACGACGGCACCAAGAAGGATGCTCTGTATGAGGATGCCCTTGCGGAGCAGAAGAATAAGCAGATGGGCAAGTGGCTGGCCGCAGATGAGGCTGTCAATGCCAAGTACGAGGAATACAAGGACGGTCTCGCAGAGGGTGTTGAAGCCGACGACATCTATACTTGGGCAAAGGCGCAGAACGACGACAGCACGATACAGGAAGCCGTTACAAAGTATGATCACAAGTTCGAGGGTACCGGCAACGGCGAGAGCGACTATAGCGACACATATTATTCCGACGGCTATAAAGCATATAAGGACAATTATGCAAGCTCTGTCCTTACCGACGAACAAAAAGCCGCTTACGAGACATACAAATCCGGCGCAGGCGAATCTGCCCTTTCAATATACGACTGGGCAAAGACCGATACAGTTAGCGGCGCCAAGACAACTCTCGAAACAGCCGAGACATCGCAGGACAATCCTTTGAAGAGCGAGTCCGCGTGGAAAGCAGAAAAAATCGAATCCGACAGCTGGCACCTCAACAGAAGCAGCTTCGACAATTCCGAAAGCGATCAGTTCGCGGCATATAAGCGCTCGGTATTCAACGAGGAGACCGCAGTCTATGACCTCAGCGCCGAGAACATCTATGACCACTTCAACGAGTCTGCGATAAAGAACAGCATAGGCAGTCTCGAAGCGAACGGCATAAAGTTCACCGCGACCTACGACAAGGCGACCGACAAGGTGACTATCGGCGCGGAGAATTCCTCCGACGGCTCGCCCGTATCGTTCTCGATAACGATCGGCAAGAACAGCGCCAACAAGGCTGATACCTTCGGCCTCAGCACTACTTCCGATGCCACCACGCAGATCTCGCAGGTTACCAACTCCACCAAGCTCTCCGACATAATGGACAGCGCTACCGGCACTTATGATTTCACAATAAACGGCCAGTCGTTCTCGTTTGACGGCAACACCTCCGTAAACGATATGATGAAGAAGGTCAACGCGTCCTCCGCCGGCGTCAAGATGCAGTATTCCTCGCTCAAGAACCAGTTCACGCTTACCACGAGCGCTTACGGCGTAGATGCAAAGCTTGAGCTCGGGGACACGACCGGTCTGCTCGGCGCTATCGGCCTTGACAGCGCGAACACCGTACAGGGTACGAACCTGAAAGTCAATGTAAACGGTGAGGAATACGAGTCCGCAGGCAATACCATTGAGGCGGACGGCACGACATTCACCATTACCGGCGACCATAAGGCGGGCGAGCAGTTCACAGTTTCCATTTCGCAGGACACCACCGCGATAGCCGATGTTATCAAGGACTTCGTGAAGGACTACAACCAGCTTATCGAGGATGTTTACAAGATGCTCGACGAGAAGCCCGAGAAGGACTACTACTTCCTGGCCGATCAGGATAAGGAAGACCTCGAGCTCTCCGACAAGCAGGAAGAAAAGTGGGAAGAAAAGGCCAAGAAGGGTCTGCTGTACCACGACAGCACCACAACACAGATAATGTCCGGGCTGCGTACCGCGCTCATGGGCTCTGTGGAAGGCCTCGACGGCAATACATTCTCGCTGCTCGACCTCGGCATCAAGACCGTGTCCGACTACAACCAGCACGGTAAGCTCACGCTTGACGTTTCCAAGCTCAACGATGCGATAGAGACTCACGCCGACGATATTATGAAGCTGTTCAGCGACAGCGAGAACGGTATAATGAAGAAGTTCTCCGAGGCTCTCGACAGCGGCGTTAACACCACCGGCGACAACAAGGGCTCCCTTATCAGAAAAGCGGGTCTCGCGACGGGCTCCAGCGCTACGGATAATGAGATCTACAAGGCGATCAAGCGCACCAAGACCAAGATCTCCGACCTCAACAGACGCTACGAGAGCGAGCAGGACAGACTCTGGAAGAGATATTCCAACATGGAATCTCTGCTCGGCCAGATGAACAGCCAGCAGGCTTCGTTCTCCTCGTATTTCATGCAGTAAAATAACAGTGCAGCCGCGCATACGCGCGGCTGCAACATATACTTACCGGAAGGAAGGTAACCCGATATGCCTGCAAACGCATATTCCGAATACAAGAAGCAGTCTCTCCAGACGCTCACGCCCATGGAGATAGTCGTAAAGCTCTATGATGAGGCGGCTAAGCAGATGAACCTTGCGATACTGGCGATTCCCGAGAAGAACTACGCCGGCGCAAACAAGTCCTTGCAGAAGACGCAGGACATTGTCAACGCGCTGCGCTCGGTGCTTGATATGTCCATACCCATGTCGAAGGATCTGGACGCTCTCTACGACTTTTTCAACAGGCAGCTCATTACCGCGAATATGAAGAAGGATATCAATATGATAAAGGAGCTGCTGCCGATGTTCGCGGATCTCCGCGACGCGTTCGCGCAGGTGGCGGCAATGCCGAAAGTCTGACGAGGTGCGTTATGACCGAGGATATAAAGCAGCGTATCATCGCTGACATGGAAGAAATGACGGAGCTTGCCGAAAAGTACAGCGCCGTGACAGCCGAGATCATCACGAGCGATATCGACGAGACGCTTGAAGAGCTTGTGGAAACGCGCGGCGAGATAACCGACACTATCGGTGAGCGCAGGCGCGATATCGACGAGGCTTGCGGGGAATGTACCCCCGAGGAAGCCGAGCTCGTCCACAAGATGACAGTCGGCGGGCGCGTTCCGCTCGGTCTGTCAAAGGAGCTCCGTGATATCCACAAGACCGCCGTGCGTATGCACTCGGTATATCTCTCGGTGTCCGAGAGGGAGCAGAAAGCCGCAGCCCGTGTGGATGCGCGCATAAAAGAGCTCCGTTCCGAGCTTGCGGCGGTCACTTCCGATCGTAAGACAACAAGCTCCTATTCACAGCTGCACACGGGTATCGGCGGTGCCGGAAGCTCGTTCAACGGGCGTATGTGAGGCGCCGCAATATTATGATAATTGACACACATATACACGCCTACCCGGACAAAATAGCCGAGCGGGTGATCGCAAAGCTTACCGAGACTGCGAACTGCCCGCATTACACGGACGGTACCATCGCAGGGGCTCGTGAGCTTCTGAAAAGCTACGGCATCGACCGTGGCGTGCTGCTCCCCATTGCGACAAAGCCGGAGCAGCAGACTTCAATAAACGACTGGGCTGCCGCGCAAAACCACGGCAGCATTGTTTCGTTCGGGAGCGTACACCCATTCGCAGCGGATGCTCTCGACGAGCTCGACCGCATAAAGCAGCTCGGTCTCAAAGGAATAAAGCTGCACAACGACTACCAGGGCGTATTTATATTCGACGAGCACTGCAAGCCCATATACAAACGCTGCGAGGAACTCGGCCTGCCCATAGTGTTCCACATGGGCTATGACCCCGTATCGCCCAGGATACACCGGGCAATGCCATACGACTTGATAGAGCTTTGCGAAAACTACCCGAAGCTCACCGTGATAGGCGCCCACATGGGCGGCAATTACGCGTGGGAAGCCGTATATCACTACATAGCCGGTATCCCCAACCTCTACCTCGATACCGCGTTCGTGGCAAAAGATATCCCTCCCGACCTGTTCAGGGCGATAGTCCGTAAGCACGGAGCCGACCACATCCTGTTCGCCTCCGACCTCCCGTGGAGCGACCCGGGAGAAGAGCTGAGACTGTTGGAGAGCGTCGGAGATGACGAGAGAGAACAGATGCTGTATGAGAATGCAGTAAGAGTGTTGAGAATTACAGATGTGTAGAGGGTACAGAGAGGGGGTTCTGCCCCTGTGACCCCCGCGCCGGCTGTATGATCGGCAAGGCGAAGAAAAAAGAACATATCCGACAAAACAAAAACAGCACCGTACAAGTGAGCACGGTGCTGTGATTATTTTATAGACGATTTCGCTTTAACTCACCAAAAGGTCTTGAATCTCGTCACGATTCAGATCCGTCCGCAAAAGCGGACACCACAATTGTGAATTGTGAATTGTAAACCCGGTTTACTGCAATCCTGTAAAGAACGAAGTAATGTCGGTGATACCATCGGCACTGGTAACAGACTTTTTAAGCTCGTCGGGAGCGTACTTATAGCCGATACCGCAGTACACGGTCATTGACTGGTCTTCGATGTCTCCGCCGAAAAGAACTGTGATATTCATTTTTAAGTCGAACCACAGATACATATGCATAGTGAGAATTTCAAAGTCCATTATAGTTTTGCCCTTTGCTGCCTTTAGTGCCGCATAGGCATCGCTGAAGGTAGTCACGCTCTTTTCGTAGGTGAGTATGCCTGCGAAATACTCGCCCTTTTCGTTTGCAAGGATCTGTGCGACACAGGGCACACCGTTCACGTTGATATAGCCGACGTAACCTTTGATCTTGGCGCCGTTCTTCTCCTGCTCGATGATCTGATAATCCTTCAGTCCGATAGCCTTGACTGCTGTCTCTGCCGATGTACCGTAAGCGGGAAGATCAAACAGCCCGGAAGCGGTATTATTGGTCTTGCCGCCCGAGGTGGACGCGGTCACAGTATTGGAAACAGCCTGTTCGGTGTATTTATTGCCGTTCTTGACAAGAGCCGATACCGCGAATCCGTAAGTTGTGGAAGCGGAGAGGCCTTTCACGTTGCAGCTCGTGCCGCTTACATTCTTATATTCTTTGAGTGTGCCGTTGGCGCCCTTAGCGTAATATACGCGGTAGGCCGACGCGCCCTTGACTGCGCTCCATGTGAGCTTTATGCTCGATGCGGTATTTGAAGCTGCCTTGAGGTTAGCGGGAGCGGAAAGCTTTGTTTTTGCCTTTATCTCCTTCGAGAGTGTCTGTGCGGAGTATTTGCTGCCGGATTTAACGAGTGCCGCTACCTTGAATACATAAGTTGTGTCCGGGGTCAGGCCGGAGATCTTGCAGGATGTTTTAGACACATTCTGGAGAGTTTCGTACTTCTTGGTTGAACTGTTGTACCTGTACACTCTGTATGCGTCTGCGCCGCTGACGGCTTTCCACGACAACTTGACGGTCGTGTCGGTGGTGGAACCGCTTATTCCGGTCGGAGCCGCGAGCTTTGAAGCCGCACTGATCTGCACATTGAACGAGCTTGTTGCTGCGGGGATGCCCGTTGCGGCCATAACTCCCGCGAGCAGTACACCTAAGATCGTTGTTTTTCTCATAAATTTTATTCCTCCTTCTGGAACTCAGCACGGGTAACGTTTATACCCGTGAAATTTACCTTTTTATCCGAGCATAGCCATTACGCCGGACATATCCAGCTTGTCGGGCGTGCCGAGGTCGGGAGCGAGCCCGAGGTCGAATGCCGCATAGATGATATTGTCGCGCTTTGGTGCCGAGATAACGAAGTCAGTCCGGTCGTCGGACACCCACGCTAAGATCGTTGCGTCCTGATACGCTATATCGGCCTTTTCATACCCGTACACCGTGCGCATCAGCGAACGAGCTTTCTTGGCGGTGGTCACTCTTGTCGGAATGCTCACGAGGCAGCTGTAAAGCCTGTCGTTTGCGTTGACCGAGAGCGTTACGGTGCAGATATGACCGCTGCGCTTGAATGTGGTGGTGTAGGACCCGCCGCCTGTTGTCTGGTCGGCGGTGTATTTGAAGCCCTTCAGCCCGGTGAGCTTGACTGCGGTCTTGCCGCTTACCCCGAAAGGCGGCACCTTGAACACATAGTCGCTGTCCTTTATATCCGCGGAAAGTGTTGTCATTTTCAGCTTTGACGAGGCGTTCTGCGGTATGAAGCCGCTGTCCGACTTTACCGCCGCGGCGACCGCGAATCGATACTTCGTGTCCGGGGAAAGCTCCCGAACAGTGCACATATTCCCCGTAACGGTCTTGTACTGCTCGAACCTGCCGGTCTTGTCGCTGTATTTATACACGATATAGGCATCGGCGCCGTCGCGCTTGTCCCATGTCACCGTAACGGTCGTTCTGTCGGGAACAGCCCGTATGTTGGCGGGCGGCAGCAGCAGAGCCTCTCCGTTTGTAACGGCGGCGAACTTCTTTGACACCGCTCTGACGGAGTAGCCCTTGTCGGACTTTACGAGCGAGGCGACCTTAAAGGTGTATTTCGTGCCGGGGTAGAGCCCCTTTACGATACATTCGCAGTCGGTGACGTTCTTGTACAGCTCGTAATCCTTGATGTCGTAGTTGTAAATATAAACGCCGTAGGCGTCTGCACCTTTGACGGCATCCCACGTTATTTTCAGTGCGGTCTTTGTCTTTTTTGGAACGTGAAATCCCGACGGAGCGGCGAGCTTTGAAGCGGCACTCGCAGCCACGGTGAAAATTTCCGCCGCTGCGGGAACGCCCGAAAACGCCATAGTTCCCGCCAGAAGCGCACCTATAATTCTGTGTTTTATTCGCATAGTATATACCTCGTTATTGTCGGGTATCAGTCTCTTCTCGGCCCCTTGACGAACACACCGATGAAGCTTGTGCCGGCATTTGCGGCGACAACGCTCCCGACGCTGTGTATCATACCGAGTTCGCAGCCCGATTTTGCCTTGTATTTTGCGATGAACTCGTCTTCAAGCTCGGTGGCGAGCGACCGTCCGACCACGAACGGTGTGTGCGGTATGGCGCGGGTGATGAGGTATTCCACGAGCGCGTCAACGGCTTTCTTTTCACCGCGCGGCTTGCCGACTACCTTTGTGTGGTCGTCTATCATCTCGACTATCGGCTTGATGTTCATAAGCTCGCCCATTACCGCGGCCGCAGCCTTTATCCTGCCGGATTTCCTGGCGTGGCGCAGGTTAAAGAGCATAAGATACAGTTCGCAGCTTGCGAACCAGTCCTCGAGATAGGCGAGCACCATATCCATACTCTGCCCCGCTTCGAGCTTCTTTGCGGCTTCCACGGCAGGATAGCCGTAGCCGAGCGAATATGTGCGGCTGTCGAAAATGTGGAACTTTGTGTTCCCCGCCCTGCCGTCCTCTTTGAGTTGTGCTGCGGCATTCACGGCATTTGCGTGGGTGGCGCTGCCGGCGGCATTTATAAGGATAACGATAACGTCCTGAATGCCGTCTTTGACGCATTCCTCGAACTTTTCCTCAAAGCGGAACTGAGTTATCTGAGATGTTTTGGGAAGTTCCTCCTCGTTTGCGATACGGCGCAGGAATTCCTCGCCGGTGATATCCACGCGCTCGCGAATGGTCTCGTTGCCGATAGTGACATCAAACGGCATTATGTCGATGTTCCAGCGCTTTTCGTCCTCTGGTGAGATGTCGCAGCCGCTGTCGGCTATTATCTTATACTTGCTCATTGGTATTATCTTCCTTCCATTTATATTTTGTAAGCTCGCCGCGGTTTTTCAGTTCCGGGAAACCCCACTGCCGCAGCACCTCGAATGCTGCGACCGCGACGCTGTTTGACAGGTTGAGGCTCCGCGCGGCTTCGTTGTCTATCATCGGGATGCGAACGCAGTTTTCCTTATTGCGGAAAAGCAGTTCCTCGGGCAGTCCCGCGTCCTCGCGCCCGAATACGATATAGGTCTTGTCGGGATAGCTCACATCGCAGTAGTTGTTGACAGCCTTGGTCGAGAAATAGCGGAAAACGCCGTTCTCATTCCGGGAAAAGAAGTTGTCGAGCCCGTCGTAGTAGGTGATATCGAGCAGGTGCCAGTAATCGAGGCCGGCGCGCTTTAAGTGGCTGTCGGTGACTTCAAAGCCCATAGGCCTTACGATATGCAGCCTTGCGCCTGTAACGGCGCAGGTCCGTGCGATATTTCCCGTATTCTGCGGTATCTGCGGCTCTACGAGCACGATGTTGAGTTCCATAGTTTCTGCTCCCGGGTGAGTCTTGTGCAGCGGCGCTTACGCGCTGTCTTTGCAGACGGCACGAGGCTTACGCAGCCTCGACCCGCGCAAGCGTTCCGCTTGACCGTAATCATTTTATATTATAGCATTTTTTCAAGCATTAGTCAATACACAGACTTGCTTTTTATTCGCCCCCGAGGCGGGAGACTGACCGAAAGAAGAGAGGCAGGGAGTGGTGCGGCGTGGTAAAATGGAAAGAGCGACGGGGGTGCTGCTGCGTTCTTGCTTCCCACCCAGCCCCGTCGGCGGAGCCGTACACCAATGCAGGAAGCATTGTGCATTTGCTCAAAAGGCGGCACGGATGCCGCCATACAAGGCAAATGCTTTACGCACGCATTCCGGATGTCAAGGGAGGCTCCGGAAAATTTTTTCTCCAGAAAACAAAAGAAAAAATTTTATGGATACCCTTGACATCCGGAAAACGACCGGTCAACATTAGCAGCATTGCCAATTTGCAAAAAAATTTTAAAAATCCTGCAAAAACCCTTGACAAATATCAAAAACTATGCTATTATAGTAAAAAATTCAAACCAATGAAGCGGAGATAAAGACGCTATATGCCTCAACAGAGAGTCCGGGAAGGTGAGAGCCGGGCGTGAAACAGTACGTCAAGTGGACCGCGGAGGGCGCAGTCGGGTAAAAAGCGGAAGCTTCCGGGAAAACTGCGACGTAAAGGCATACGTCAGTTGCCGGGGATATGAAGGTATCCCGCAAAGCGCACGGCATCAAGCCGTGAATCAAGGTGGCACCGCGAGTAATGACACTCGTCCTTGACTTAAAGCTTTAAGTTCAGGGACGGGTTTTTTGTTTATAACGGCCTGTTCCCGCAGAATCGTGCAGCCGCACGGAAAGGAAGGTAATGCTATGCACACCGTTACACCCGACATCGAAAAGGTACGGCAGTTTGCCGCAGAGGAGAAATACGCTGTATTCCCGCTGAGCTGCGAAATGCTCTCGGATATGTACACTCCGCTCGGGGTGCTGTCCGTACTGAAAAACGTCTCCACGCACGTTTATATGCTTGAATCCGTGGAGAACAAGGAGAAATGGGGACGCTACACGTTCCTCGGCTATGAGCCGAAAATGGAGCTCACCTGCGTTGACGGGGAGCTGAAAGCGGGCGACCTGCGGATAAAGACCGACGACCCGTCAGCATACATACGCCAACTGCTCGCGGAATACAAAAGCCCCAAGCTCGAATATCTTCCCGCGTTCACGGGTGGTCTTGTGGGATATTTCTCGTTCGACTTTCTGAATTACACCGAGCCGACGATAAAGGTCGATACCGACGATGTGGAGAACTTCAAGGACGTTGACCTGATGCTGTTCGACAAGGTGATAGTTTTCGACAATTTCCTGCAAAAGATCATTCTGATAGCGAATATGAAGCTCACCGACCCGGACGCGCTCGAAACGGAATACAACCGCGCGAAGTCCGAGCTGCGGGCAATGGCCGATCTGCTGAAGAACGGCGAGCGCAAGCGCGAACAGCCGGGACGCATCACAGGCGAGATAACCCCGCTTTTTGACAAGGCTCACTACTGTGAAATGGTCGAGAAGGCAAAGAATTACATCAAAGAAGGCGACATCTTCCAGATAGTGCTCTCGAATCGTCTTTCCGCTCCGTTTGAAGGCAGTCTGCTCAGCACATACCGTATCCTGCGGACGATAAACCCCTCGCCTTATATGTTCTACTTCTCCGGAACGGACGTTGAGGTCGCGGGAGCATCGCCCGAAACGCTCGTGAAGCTTGAAAACGGTGTTCTGCATACCTTCCCGCTTGCGGGAACGCGCCCCCGCGGCAGGACTCCCGAGGAGGACGAACAGCTCGAGAAGGAGCTCTTGCAGGACGAAAAGGAGCTTGCCGAGCATAATATGCTGGTCGATCTCGGCCGCAACGATCTCGGCAAGATAAGCAAATTCGGCACTGTCTCGGTCGAGAAGCTGCATCTGATAGAGCGTTTCTCGCACGTTATGCACATCGGTTCCACGGTTCGCGGCGAGATACGCGACGACAAAGACGCGATAGACGCTGTGAACGCCGTTCTCCCTGCGGGGACGCTCTCCGGCGCCCCGAAAATACGCGCCTGCCGCCTTATAAACGAGCTCGAGAGCAACAAGCGCGGCATTTACGGCGGCGCGATAGGCTATATAGCCTTCAATGGCGATCTCGATACCTGCATAGCT
>JAEEGL017300247.1_pt1 | contig 18368 bp, 17 predicted proteins | sample 9134231 | NCBI WGS metagenome assembly JAEEGL01 (sample SAMN16246548, study PRJNA631951) | gut metagenome | biome: gut microbiome; feature: rumen; material: fiber-attached | host: Bos | place: Iran: Karaj | collected 2018-10 | reverse complement strand
CATGAGCTTTATAGAGATTTGGAGTAGTCAGTTTAATTCGGGTTTCAGTATTCTGAGAAAGATATACAGAAAGCTTTTCAAACCATTTTGATTCAATTAAAGAGGCCGCAGTTTCCTGATTGAGTGAAATAACAACAATACGGTCTGAATCAAACTGGAAGGCATTTTCCTTTTTTTCTGCTTTGATTACAGCTTTCTCAATATTCCAGATGTATTCTTCTGGGGTTATATCAGCATCAGGAATGAATTCTTTATAGCTTAAGAAGATATCAACATTCTTTCCCAGGTCCGACATAAAAATCGGAAGGAACACCTTTTTCGATTCTGGAACAAGAGAACTGTCTAAAAGTACATATTCAAGACCGCAGGTGTGAATATTATTAACAAGAGAAGAATCCCAGCAATCCTGGAACAAGGTCATGCCGCGCGGACGTTTACCAAAGGTCTGACGTATTTCCGAAGTCAAAAGGTCAATCTGACCGTTTCTATCAACCGAATGAAGCAAAGGTAAAAGAGGCTCGTTATAACCTCCTCCAAGAATCTCCAGCTGCTTACGGTCTACAAGCTCACGCATAATGGTGATAAGTTCATTCTTACGTCGCTTGAAATATTGAATCTGAGGACCTGAAATTGCAATTGAAAATGGGAAGGAAGAATGGGAATAAAGGAATTTTATAAAAGGCTTGTAAACAGATTGAAAAGTTTTATCAAGCGTTTCAGTACTGTCTGGAAAAACCGGTGCGGTTTTTACAATGAAGCTGACGTATATAGAACTCATCTACCCTTTATACGGCGCCCCACCCAATAATTGCCGGTTACTCCTTTTTAATTTTTTTATAAAAAATTCAGTTCTTCCCCAAAAACTAAATTGTATTTTTCTATGTAAAACGTTTTAAATAATCTTAAAACGCTTTAATATTTTATAACAATATCCCCAAATTTTAAAGTCTTTTTTTGAGGTATTTTCGTCCTTTTTTTCATTTTTTGAATTCTGATTCTGTGAGGACGGATTCTGAGAAGTCTGGTTCTGCGAAGTCAGATTCAGAGAATACTGATTTTCCGGATTAGAAGTTTCCTGACCAGGATTTTCCTGATTTTCTCCAGTCTGACTTATATTTCCAAGACCTTCCGATTTTTTATTCAGAACATAAAAGTTATTGATGCTTTCTGAGGTTTCATTAAGCATACGAATCTTTTCATTCATAGGAATAGGTTTTACAAGATTCTCAATAAAATTAATTGTTTCGTATGGTGTAATCAGACGCTGTTTTGGCAGGGTCTGAGGTGTAATAGTTTTTGGAATTAATGGATCATCATTATTTTTGCTGTCTTTAATAGACGGAATAATGAAATAAATTGTAAAGAAATTAATGAGGATAAGAAGCATTAAAAAAATGATCAAAAGAATTATATAAAGAATCATTTTATAACCCCCTGATTAAGCCAGCCGATATCAAATGCAGAAAGCATAAGAATCAGGAATGCAAGGAAAATAAAATAAATACTGTAATAGGTTTCATCAAGAACATGTCCGTTACTGCATAATCTTCTTTTGAAAGTAAGACTGAAAGGAATAGTCAGCATCAAGGCCAGAATACTGCAGATACTAATCATGATAGTAAAAATAAGAGAAGAGCTTTCTGACACAGAAAGAAGAATTATGAGGTAGCAGATAGAAAATTCAGAAGTAGATTTTCCTGTTGTAAGATGAATCATTGCCCCGATAAAAGAACTGATGCAGGCATAAACAATGAAACATACAAAAGGATATAATTCAGTAATCTTAAGAGGCACCAGAAGATAGTGAATAAGCAGCCAGGAAATAACCGCAGATGTAATTATAGAAATGCCGCATTTAACATAAAAAATAATGTCCTTAAATTTTACAGTTCCGATTTCAGAAACTTTATTAAGTCCGATTCCATAAAGAAGTACAACAGAGGCAAAGACTGTATAATACATAAAGGTTGTATAATAAATCATTTTTTAGCCTCCCCTTCAACAGGCTTTTCTTCAACAGGCTTTTCTTCAGCAAAGCCATATTTTTCAGCATAAGCAACTACTTTATTTTTTATAAAAATATAAAGATAGATAAGCACGCCCACAAGAATCAGAGCTCCTGGAATTGAAGCAAAGAACATAAAAATACCGATTTTCTCAGGATTAAGAATTATCTTTTCATAAACTTTATGGGCACTGCCAAAGAAGGTAAAGGTTCCGAAGCCAAGAAAATCTCTTAAGAAATAGAACAAAAGAAGTGCAAAAGAGAAACTTAAAGACCGGAGCATATTTTCTTTCAGTTTACTTCCAAGCGGTAAATCTGTTTCAGAGAAAATTGAATCAAACAGATAAGTAGATACAAGAGGAAAATAAAGTACAAGTCCAAGCACCAGAGCAATTTCAGAATAAGTTATTACAAGAATCTGTCTGAAAAGAATGGTAGTAGAAATCAAAATCAACATTACAAAATATGATCTGATAGCTTCGAACTTTAATTTTGAAACAAGAGAATTTACAAGAGTTCCAACAAGTTCAAGAAGAAAAAATTCAAGAACAATAACAAGACCATAAACAAAACGTCCCTGAACCGGAATCGAAAGTGAAAGAAATGCAATACTGTACATAAAAGATTTATTTTTTGTCATTTTCTGTATTCCTCTATTTTACCATTTCCGGGATACGCATTCTCCAGTAATCAATTCTTTTTGAGAAGGTATTCTTATGCAAAAGTTCTGCTACCCTGCCATGAATTACAGCAAAGCCCTTGAAGTCAACATTGTTATTTTTGTCCATAATAAAGATTCCTGGAACTGGTCCATAGAGAGTCTGAATACGGACGATAAAAGTTTTATAATATTCACCGTTCTTTTTATTGCGGGTATCATAACAGGCAAGACTTGTAATAAGAGGACTTTTGATTCGGACTGGAGTTTCTACTATCCAGTTGTCAGGTTCCTGCTCATCAAAGAATGTTTCTATAGTTTGTTTTAAGTTATTATCCCAGCTGTTCTGTGATACCTTTACTGAATAAATAAGCAGAAGAAAAATCACAGCCGCAATAAGAATAAATATAAGATAATTCAGAAAGAAAGTTTTATAGGTTGTATTTTGTTTCATTTAACAGAACCCTCCATTTTTGCAGAAAGCTTTGCAATAATGGCTCCAATTGAAATTTCATTATTTTTCTCTTCGAAGATTCTTATAATCATACAGCAGATATTTGAAAAGAGAACTGTAAAACACATACCTACCGGAGAAGTTCCCGCACCAATTATTGTGAAGGCCGCTACGCCCGCAATCAGACCCAGGATAATTTTACCTGGAACCGTAACAGGAATCGTTCCGTACCACTGAATCAGGAAGGTACTGCAGAAGAAGATACCGCTGGTTAGAAGAGCAAGAATTATATCACCCTGATTAAGATAACCGCCGAACAAATAAGTTCCCAGGATTCTTACCATCAGAGAATATACAAAAAGGAAAACCGATGGAATTATCATCGAGAAGGCGTTATCAGAAAAAAGAATGATAGCGGAAATCAGAGTAAGAAGATTAAATCTGAAAGCCGGAATAGTAGAATGAGTATCCCAGAAGAGAGAAACAAAGCCTTCCGGAATTGTAACATTAAAAAGATTGAAAATATTCTTATTCAGGTATGAAGTAATTGGAGCGTCAAAAGAATAAATCGGGAAAGCCCCGCTTTCAATAAGATATACAGAAGGATTACGAAGATTTATAATTCCTGAGTTAAGCAAAAAGTCCGGGAAGAATTCTTTACCAATACTCCAGGCAATTACAATCGCAAGAGGAGTAATATTTAACCAGCAGTTAATTCCCTTGAAAACAATACTTCTTGAAATAAAAATTGTAAGTGCCGTAATTATGAAAGCAATAAATGGCGGATAAGATTCCGGCAGAAGCATTCCGATATAGATTCCGGGAATAATCATATTTGTGATATTATACAAAGGTTCACGGTCTACAATCTGTGAAAGACCAGTTGCCGCAAGAGCCCCCAGAACCGAAGCGCTTATTACGATTATTGCTGAAAAGCTTTTTGTAAAAGCAAGCATAAGAATCTGTACAGAAAGAAGAATCAGAAATCTGATAGAAACCGCTGATACAGAAGGAATATTATAAACAAAAGGTCTTACAGAAATCTTTGATTTTTTGATTTTATTTTCTTTTAATGCATTCATAAACTATCCTATTCTTCTTTCAATTTATTTTTCAGGATTGTGATAATCTGGCAGAGAGGAAGTCTTGCGGGACATACAGTATTGCAAAGACCACATTCAATACAGGCAAGAACAGATACAGCAAAATTTTCATTTAGACGTTTGAAATTAACTGTATTATTATAAATGATATCCGGAGAAAGTTTTGATGGACAGGCAAAACGACAGTTTCCGCAGTTTACACAGGTATTCATCTGCTCGTCTGTAGTTCTGTTTCTTGAAAGGAATTCTACAGACTTAACGTACTTTGTAATCGGAACATCAAGACTGTGAATTGAATTACCGCAAAGAAGCCCGTTAATAACAATGAGCGCAGGTTCTTTTGAAAAGCCGCCTATCTGAGAAACAATGTCACGAAGCTTTGTACCAAGTTTTACTTCAAGCAGGCAGGAAGCGTTAAGACAATCTCCTGTGAAATGAACATATTTATCAATTGATGGAATTGATAAGGAACAGGCTTTATAAACCTCATACATTGTCGAGGAATCAGTAAACAAATCTGTTTTAGAAAGGTCAAAGGTACAGTAGCGCTTAATTGTTCCGCGGTTAAAAGCTGAAATAATTTCTCTTGGTGTTCCGCAAGGATACCTTTTAATATTCATTTCAAGAAATTTAATATCCTGATATTTAGCATCGGTAATAAAGGATTTATCAGAAAGCTTCTGGTCAATTGCAAAAAGAATACCGGTAGCATTAATTGCCTTAGCAACAATTCTTGCCCCCTGTACTATTTCATCAAAGAAAAGCTTTGCCATAAGAGAATCTGTAATCCGGTAAGGATCTTCATCAAACATTCTGACAACAAGACTTATTTTTTTCTTCTTTGATTTGCTGTTGAGTTTGTTAATCTGAAGGCCGAGGTTTTCTGGCATTGCAGTTTTAAATGTATTGATTACACCGCTCTCTATGAGTTTTTTTGCAACTGAGTTTCCCTGGATATTCTGCTCATCAAGAGGCTCGTGTTTTTTTCCAAGATAATTAAAGGCTCCGCCGAATTTAATTTTGATGCAGGAATCTTCTTTACCATCTGGAGCAAAGCATTTATCAAGTTTAAGGACAGTTCCAGGAAGCGGAGAATGAAGATACATAGTTTCATTATTTGAATTAGTATAGGAGGCAATTACTCCGCCTTCTCTTACAGAATCACCTTCCTTTACAAGACTTGTATATATTGTTTCAAATTCCTGAGTAAGGGGAACAATAATTTCCTTTGGAAGAAAGGCTTTCTGTGAGTATGAATAGTCTTTTATAATTTGCGAAACAACAGGATTATTGAATTTCATTTAGTAATACCTTTTCTTATAATAATGGAAAAATAGATAAAAAGTAATATGAAAAGACAAATAAACATCATAATTATACCAAATATATTTATCTGATAGGAACTTAAAGAAGAATAACCGGCAGAATAGTTTTTCCCTTCTGATTTCATAACCTTCTCTACTGAATTGAATTTAAGGCTGTCGATACCGGCAAAAATTGAATCGCGGAAGTTGTTATCATAAGTCATGATATTTTTAGTTTCCATGATTTTGCCGTTTGAATCCTGTTCAACAAAATGAGAAAACTCTACAGTCTGACCTTCTGTCGAAGCCTTGTCTTCGCTTTCATTCAGAGAAACATAAGGCTTTGTCATAAGGTTCCAGTACCATTTGTAATAATCTTCAAATTGAGGAAGTACTTCATTTGATTCTTTTGTATTTGCGGGAAGAAGGAGCTTTGAAATATGAGATGAAACTTTTGAAGAGGAAGAAAGGAAAAATACCGCAATTAGAAGTATGGCAGCAGCCGATATAATTGTCATTACAGTAAAAGTCTTTCCACCAAAAAGTGAAACGCGTTTTGCAGATCTGATATATACAGGCACAAAGGATCTTCTTTGTCTGAAAAAGTCTTCAACAAAATAATAAGTTACCAGAGCAGAAATACTTCCCAAAGCCGCAAAAAGAAAAATAAAGCCTGATATTACAGAACCGGAAAAAGCGCTGATAAAGGAGAGTCCCAGCATGGCAGGAATTTCACTTTTAGAAATCAGAACCTTAAAGGCATCCTTGCGATTCCAGAGATTTGAAAGAATAAAGATACAGAGGAAAACAAGACAGGTCGCAAGCGCTACCGGATAAAAAGGATTTGAATACAGGAAAATAAAAGGAACAAAAACTCCACACAAAAACACAGCCTTCTTTTTTGAAAAAACAAAAAGCATTCCAGCAAGTAATAAAACAATAAGCGGAATCAGATATGGATAGGTCGCATTAGAATCGGTACCACCCTGGATACCACTTGAGGACAAACTGCGGACACATTTTTCAAGTTCAGCTTTATATTGAGACGGCACATAATACAAACGGTATCTGTCAGATTTATCAAAGAAGAAAGCATTTCTTTTAGAAAGATAATTATAATCAGGATTATCGAAATTCAAGCGAAGCATTGAGATTTCGACAGAGTTTTCAGAATAGACAGAAGGAATGTATTGAGAAGAAACAGCAACTACCCCTCTTATTCCGGAGTCTGTTAGAGCCTGCATTACCTTGCCGTCATCAGCAGTTTTTTCAACATAGAGAACAGAATATTCTTTCCAGAGTTTACCAGAAGGAACAGATTTAACAGAGAGAATAATTATCAGTGAAAGAAGGAAAACTACCGGTGCTATAAACTTTATGTAATGCTTCATAAAAAACTATTTTAGTAATGAAAAGGACAGCCCGACAAAGAATCCCAGCAGACAGCCGCAAAGTACTTCCATCGGAGTATGTCCGTTTACTTCCTTTATTGATTTATAGGAATCTATGACTTTTTTATCCTGAAGTTCATTACCAAGTTCATTGATTTTCTTAGCCTGAAGTCCACTTGAACGTCTGACACCAAAAGCATCACGAATGACCACAAGGAAAAAGCATAAAGCGAAAATAAAAATATCAGAATGAAGACCATGACGAAAAGCAATTGTTGTACAAAGAGAAGTAACAAGCGCAGAATGACTTGAAGGCATTCCACCTGTTCTCCATATCATAACTTCAATAAGATCTTTAAATGAATGAATTCTTCCGTATATAAGTTTTATAGCTGTCTTAAGAAACTGTGCTCCAAGCCAGCTGAAAATACAAGATAATAAAATCGGATTTTGCAAAAAAAGAATAAACTGTTCTTTAAAATTCGGTAACATAAATTTCCCACTTATATATCTAATAATATCATTGAAAGCCCAAATTTACTAGTAGATTTTCAAAAAATACATATAATAGTAAAAGATATGGAATTTAAAGATTTTACAGCAGGAGAAGATGATAATGACCGTCGTCTCGACCGTATTCTCAGGATTTTTCTTAAGGATACAAGTCTTGGTCAGTTATATAAGCTGCTGCGAAAAGGTCTTATAAAGGTAAATCATAAAAAAGCTGTTCCGGAATTACATATAAAAACCGGAGATATAATTTCCATAGCAGCCTTTCTTTTAGCCAGCCAGACAACTGAAGCCACAAAAACAAGTGATAGCCCCCAGCCCCTGACAATAGTTTTCGAAAACCAGCATCTTCTGATTATTGATAAGCCTTACGGCCGTTCTGTTCATGGTGAAAAAGACGGTATTAACCATGATGTTCTGGAATATCTTGAAGCAAAAACTCAACAGGAAAAAAGAGACTCAATTTCTTTCAGACCAGGTCCCTTACACCGTCTTGATGAGAGAACGACAGGTCTGCTTGCTTTTTCAAAAAGTCTTGAAGGTGCCCGCTGGTTTTCTGATGGCATAAAAAATCATACAATTCAGAAGAAATACATAGGTCTTGCCCAGGGAAAACTTGAAAATAAAGAAGAATGGAAGGACTGTCTTATTGATAATGAATCTTCTCAAGGCTTCTTTACGGTAAAAATTGACAAATCCGGAAAAGGGGCCGCAGCCGAAACAAAGGTCCGCCCCCTCGCCTATGGCCTCTACAATAAAGAGCAGGTCACACTTGTTGAATATCAGATTAAAACCGGCCGTAAACATCAGATCCGCTGTCAGTCTGCGGCACACGGACATCCCTTACTTGGTGATACAGCTTACGGCGGACAAAATTTTGACCGCGGATTCCTTTTACGTTCAATAGAATTAAAATTCCCTCAGGATAATCCGCTGGGACTTCCACCTCTTGTAAAAACCGGCCTTACAAAAGAGATAATTACAATATTACATTGTTGTGAAATTGAAAATCCTGGTTTATAATATAAAAGTATGGGAAAAAAGCTGTCTGATATTTTCAATATTTTCAAACATGTTCAGGTTTATGCTCTTGTTGGAGAAAGCGGTACAGGAAAATCTTTCCGTTCAAAGCTGCTCGCCGAACAGTATGGAATCCATGCAATTATCGATGACGGCCTTTTAATTCAGGATGAAAAAATAGTAGCGGGACGTTCTGCAAAACGCGAAAAGACCTATATGGGTGCAGTACGCGTTGCCCTTTTTGATGATAAGGAACACCGTGATTCCGTTGCCCGGGTTCTCAGAAAAACTCATATCAAGAAAATCCTTTTACTGGGAACCTCAGAAAAGATGGTTATGAAGATTGCCATGAGACTTCAGCTGCCTCAGCCTCAGAAAATCATACACATCGAAGAAATCGCTTCAAAAGAAGATATCGAAAAAGCTATCAAATCAAGACAGGTAGAAGGAAAACATGTAATTCCTGTTCCATCGATTGAAGTTAAGAAAAATTATTCACAAATTTTCTCCGCTTCAATGCACGACTTTTTCAATAAAAATAAGCTGCTCGCAAAGTTCAACAAAAATCTTTCCGGTAAAATGATTGAAAAATCAATCGTACAGCCGGAGTTCTCTAAAAAAGGCCGCATCGAAATTTCAGAAGCCGCCCTCACCCAGATGGTAATGCATTGTGTAAACGAATGTGACCCTGAAGTAAAAATCAAAAAGATTTCTATCAAAACTGACGCCAGAGGCTACAGACTTCTTGTTACAATTGACGTTCCTTTTGGAACACAGCTTACAGGTAAAGTTCACAAACTGCAGCAGTATATCATTGATAAAATTGAATCCTTTACCGGTATTCTGATTGAGGAAGTTAGCATCATAATCGATAAGATTACAAAGAATTAATTCTTTTTCTGAGGCTGAGACTTTTGAGGCTGTGACTTTGGAGCCTTAGCCTTCTGTGCCTTAACCCCAAGTTCACTTAAAACAGCCTTTACAGCGAACTCCAGTTCTTTTCTAACCGGATTCATTGGAAGCACAAAATTGCGGCATTCAGCCCAGGTCTTTGCGTAAAGCTCAGTATAGGAATATTTATCGCGGGTTTCTTTTTTCCAGTCTGTAAGAGTAGCCGCAAAGTCCTTAATCAGAAAATAAAGCTTTTTGCCCAGTCTTGCGTCAGGTTCATTGCGATTCAATTCACCCAGCTTGCGGATACTTTCCATATAGTTTTTCTCATAAGTCTTATTATCATAAATCAGAGCAGAAGCAGACGGCTGAAGGTAAATGAAAAGATCTGTATCCAGGGCTTCAGAAATAATTTCGTAAGCAGAACAGTTATTGATTATCTTCAAAAGTTCTTCAGTAAGACGCGACGGAGAAATCTGAGAAAGCAGACCAGCCGAACTTCTTATTTTATGACGAAGTGAATGAGGCATCTTTGCATGAGTGGTTGCCGAATACTTAATTGCACGAAGCATGCGTACAGGGTCTTCAACAAAAATGCGGTCAATAGAAATTACAGGACGAAGCAGGTGTTTTTTGATATCACGCATACCGCCCACATAATCAATCACCTGCTCCTGAAGAGGATCATAATACAGGGCGTTCATAGTAAAGTCGCGGCGCTGAACATCTTCTTCGATGGTACCAAAATCGTTGCCTACAGAGCCTTCTGCATTTGAACGGAAGGTACTTACTTCAAAGATTTTAGAACCGAATACAACATGTACCAGGCGGAAGCGTCTTCCTATTATTCTTGAGTTTCTGAAAATTCTTTTTATTCTTGATGGTGTGGCGTCGGTTACAATATCAAAATCTTTAGGCTTGTTTCCAACAAGCATATCCCTGACAGCCCCGCCTACGATATAAGCGGTAAAGCCCGCATCTCTGAGTCTGTTTATAATTTGCAGTGCATCAGGATCTATGTTTTTGTTTGATATCAGATGTTCCGTTTGTGTATAAACAACGGCCTTTTTTACAGGCCGGCCATTCGCATCGGTACCATATCTAATTAACACGATGAACAATAATATTGCTAATTACGAGTGCAAGTCAAGTCAATCCAGTTAATAATATCGTTCTCTACCTGCTCTTTATCGTTCTCGTTAAGAATTTCGTGACGGTCGCCAGGGTACTCTTTGATATCAACCTTCTCCATTCCCTTTGCCTTGTAGATATTGAAGAGAGCCTTGATTGTCTTACCATAAGCACCTACAGGATCATCACCACCGTAGATAAAGAATACAGGGAGGTTGTTTGGTATCTTATTGATATTCTTTGATTTATGGATTTTTGAAAGACCTTCGACCATGCTGCAATAGAAGGAGTTTGTAAGCGGGATGCCGCACCAGTTGTCCATCATATACATATCTACGTTCAGCTCATTCTTAGAAAGCCAGTCGCACTTTGTACGTACAGGATTTACTCTTGCGTTGTAGCTACCGAAAGAAAGAGATTCCAGAATAGGAAGACACTTGTTTTTACCTGTAAAGAAAGTGATAAGGTGTGCCGCAATGTTTCCAAAGCCTACGAGCAGTTTCTGAGGTCCTGCAGTACCGCAAAGGATACAGGCATCAATTTCCTTTCCATATTCTTCAATAAAGCCCTGAGAAACAAAGGAACCAAAGGAATGCCCAAAGAGAATAGTCTTTTTTCCAGGGAAGTCGCGTTTAAGATTATCGATTACCGCTTTAAGATCTTCAACCGCACGGTCAAAGCCCTTTTTGTCGGCGAGTTTACCGAACATTCCGTTGCCGTTTTTATCAGCAAGCTCAGCAGAACGTCCGTGGCCACGCATATCATAAGCATTAAGAACGTAGCCGTTTTCTGCAAGTACAGAGCCAAAGCGGTCATAACGCAAAGAATGTTCTGCAAGTCCGTGGTGAAGCTGAATAACTCCCTTTATATCTTCTTCTGAATCTGGCTGCCATCTGTTAAGACAGAGTTCGTATCCGTCGTCCATTTTGATAGTAAAGCTTTTCATTAACATAGCAGTTTATCCTCACTCTCTTTTTATAATTTATTGTAACTTTTGTAGACTAATGTTAAAGTCCTTAATATGACTATTATAGCAGATAAAATGGTTTTTGGGGGAAAATCTTTAGCAAAAATCGATGGAAAAAATGTATTCATTCCTTTTGCAATTCCAGGCGAAAAACTTGATATAGATATCGTAGAAAACTATAAAGATTATGATGAAGCACTAATAAAGACTGTCCTTGAAGCTTCTCCTCACCGGGTGGAGCCTGCCTGCCGTTATTATGGGAAATGCGGCGGCTGTAATATGCTGCATATAGAAGCGGGCTATCAGATTCAGCTGCGAAAACAGATGCTCTGTGATATTTTCCGCCAGAACGGAATAGATATAGATGGAAAAACTGATGTAGTTACCGGCCCTGAAACCGGCTACAGGGCCCGCTTTCAGCTGAACAACGGCGGCCTTTCCCAGAGAAAATCTAATGTTGTAATTCCTGTAGAAGAATGTCTTTGTGCTGAAAAATGCATAAATGAATATCTTAAGGCAAGTGTCAGCGGCGGACGCCCTGCCGGACGCTGCCATATTTTCGGAAGTTCTTTTGCTGATAATAAAATAAAGATTGCCGCAGAAGAAAATAAACAGAATAAAGAGAAAGTGATAAGTGGCGGCGGTCAGAAAAATAAGAAGCTTAAGCTGAAAGAGAACCACTACTTTGCTGGAACTGTCGCTTCGCCGGAAAACGCTGTTGAAGTAGAAATTGCGGGACGCCGCCTTAAGTTTGATGTGCGCGGCTTTTTCCAGTCAAATCTTTTTGTATTTGAAAAAGTTTGCCGGCTTATTACAGATATTCTGCCTGGTGGAGAAAACATTCTTGATATGTATTCCGGCTGCGGTTCAATTTCGGCCTTTCTTACCGGGAAATATAATAATGTTGTTCTTGTTGAACATAACCGCGATGCAATTGTTTTTGCAGAAGAAAATCTGGCGGGAACAAAACATGTAAGCTATGGACTTTCCGGGGCAAACTGGGTAAAAAACTGTGCGGCTTCCTGTCCCGCTTTTGATGCCTGTACGATTGACCCTCCGCGCTCAGGAATGGAAAAGGAAGTCCGTGACTGGCTTGCCGCTTCAAAGATTCCGCTGATACTTTCTATGTCCTGTGATCCCGCTACACATGCGAGGGACTGTGCGGCCCTGCTTCGTTCCGGCTATGAACTTGAACAGATTTATCTTCTTGATTTTTACCCGAATACAAGTCACATCGAAAGTCTTGCCCTACTTAAATTAAAAAATTAAAATATCACCGATGAAAAAAACGCTTCTTGCAGCCGCTCTTCTGATTTTCTCTTTTTTGATAAAAAATCCCGGATTGCATGCTCAGGAAAAACTTTCAAATTATAATACCTCCTGGAATGCAGTTCTGCCCGGAAATGCCCTCTGTGCACCCGCCGCAACCTCCTATGGTTTCTGCGTAGCGACCGATGCCAGAAATCTTATGGGCTTTTCATCAGAAGGAAAGCTTTTATGGGAGAAGAAAACCGGCCGTGTAAGAAACATAAGTCTTACTTCCCTGCCTGGTGATTTCATCTTATTTTATGATAAGGCAAATGATTTAATAAAACTGATTAATCCAAGTGGCAGTGAAATTTGGTCAAAAAAACTTTCCTATAAACTGGGGGGCGCCCCTTTTGCCGGCCGCGACGGCCGCTTCTTCCTTTACGGTGAAACAAAACTGGAGTGCTTCGGAATGAACGGCAGCTGCCGCTGGAGCCTTACAACTCAAAACCAGAAAAAACTGCCGGTCCAGGAGCTTCCTGACGGTTCAATCATACTTTTTCTTGATGACGAAAAAGGACAGACAAAGGGTCTCCGTGTTTCCCCTTTTGGAGAAAGTCTTGAGGATATTACTTTTGCCGGAAGCATCACAAACTGCTGGTCCTGCAATGATGGAATACTGCTTGCATTTTCAGACGGTGCGGCAGGTCTTTTTTCGGTAGATTCTCAAAGTTCGCTGGCCGTAAACCGCTGGGTTGCAAAGGTTTCCGGTAATTCTGCCTTATTTGCGGTAAAGGCCGACAGAAGCCAATATCGTCTTATTTCAATTACAAACTCTGATTTAACGGTTTATAAAATTGATTCAAAAAACGGAAAGGATACGGCAAGTATTAAACTTCCTGGAATTAAGGGCGGCGACCTTAAAGCCCTTGTTTATACACCTTCGGGTCTCTTTTTATGCGATTCGGACAATGCCCTTCTGATTGATGATGATTTTACTGAAGTCTGGTCCGCAAGAATGCCGGATGCTGTAAAAGCCAAAACAATTGATTATATCTCTTATCTTGATGAAGATTATCTTCTGTGTTTTTCAAGAAACTGGAGCATTAATGCCTATCATACGGTTCAGAAGACTTCAAAAGCAGCGAATAGTGAAAAAACTGTATTAAAAAATATACAAGCTGATTACTCTTCTTTCGTTTCAATGGATTATTCAGAGTTTAATTATTTCAATCAGGGTAGTTTTTTTAATGAAATAAAGAATCCCGCAATCACTGAAGAAATAAAAAAAGGTAATTTTGGAATCAAAGAAGAGAAATGGCTGGGACAAACCCTTTCAATTGCAAGAATGTATTCTCTTGATTCTACTACTTCTGATTTTGGAACAAGGGTGGAAAACTCTGTATTTAAAACTGATTCTGCGGGCTTTGAAAACATTCTGATTCAGCTTGCCAGTCTGGGAACTCTTCAGACTCAGAATGCGGCGGCAGATATTCTGTCTAAGAGTACAAATAAATCTTACTGCAAGGTTTTAATGGCAAATCTTTGCGGTTATGATCCTGATGGAAAAGTCCTTGAGGCTCTGGAAAAATGCTCTGAACGAGCCGGTAACAAAGATTCCTCTTATTCAAATACGATTTGCGATGCGGTGTATTCCGTATGTCTCTTTATGGGAAGACCGGCTTACAACCGTAAAGGCAAAGAAATAATCAAGAAATTCATGGGGGCCGGTTATACCTCCTCTGCCAGAAATTACGCCCGTGATACCCTCAAAAAAATAATTTCACTGGAATTATAAATTGTTGGAAATTTCAAAGACTGTGTGGTAAAATATTCTTAATATATTTTAAAGGTGGCATAATAATATGAAAAAATCGGTATTTGCATTTGCACTTTCAATTTTAATTACTTCCAGCCTTTTTGCACTTGAAGTAAATCAGCCTGAGCTTACATCTACAGGCGATACAACAATCGAATTCATTAACTATACAGGTCCTCATAAGGTAATAGATTCTGTTTCCGCAATTAAGGGAATCGGTAGTGGTTTAGGTTCTCAAATTGCTAAGGATCCCGCTAAGGCTGGAGGAACCGCTAAAAACAGTAAATACTATGTAATTCATGCTGTTGATGAAAATGAAAGCGGCAAGCTTGATGCTGATATCCTTTTTATCGGACCGGACGCAACTGTAGACCATATTACAAACCTTCGTCGTATTATTGCCGCTTATCTTACCTCTGCTTATGGTTATGACGAAAAAGATTCAGATACACTTTCAGTTTTCATTACAGTTTACAATGCGGTTTACCGTGGAAAACTCGACACCTTTAAATCAAAATATAAGAACGTTGTAATTGAAAATCTTACTTCTGATAACTGTGGTCTTTCTGTTACTTATAAAGACTGGCCTGGAAAATCAGAAATTGTTATTCCTCTTTATGATGTAAAAGACGGTGGTCTTTCAACTGTAGATACTTCTGTAATCAGTGATTCAACTGTTGTTCAGTCTATGAAAGAAGATGATGACAAGAATGTTGAAAGCCGAAAAGAGATGGTTGATATCAAAGAGCGTGAAGCTGACGCCGCTTCTGAGAAAGCAAAGGAAGCCCAGAAAAAGGCTGTAACTGAGCAGAAAAAACTTGAAGAAGAAAAGAAGAAGACTACTGAAGTAAAGAAGGAAGCTGAAAAGGCTGAAAAGAAGGCTGAAGAAAAACAAAAGACCGCTCAGGAAAATCCAAAGGATAAGAAAGCTCAGCAGGAAGCTAAAGAAGCTAAGAAAGAAGCTGAAGAGAAAAAAGAAGCTGTAAAGGAACAGGAAAAGAAAGAAGAAAAACAGCAGGAAAAGACTGAAGAAGCTAAAAAAGAAGCTAAAGAACAGCAGTCTCGTGCTGATAAGAAGGAAACTGAAGCTCAGTCAGAGCGTAAGGAAATTGCCAAGGATCAGCAGGAAGTTCAGAAGAAGGAAGCTGAAAAAGCCCTTGCCGCAACAGAGTTTGGTATTGTTCTTTCTGATGAAGCAAAAATGCTTTCTCGTCTTGTAAAGTTCAATATTGAAAACGGTGAAATCGTAAAGAACTCCCCTGTTTCAGTAATCCGAAACAGAACTGTATATAAGGGATCAAACGGCTTTGTTGCTATCGCTGGTGAAAATGCCAAGAACGGTGCCGTAAAGCTTGTTACAATTTCAGAAGATACCCTTGAAATTACTTCAGAAAGTGAAAACTTCATTGCCGCAGATTCTGTTCTCGTAAAAGAAGGAAATGAATATTACTGTGTAGTTGATGAAAAAGGCAAATATTATGCCGCTAAGTTCGGCGAAGACTTGTCTCTCAAACTCAAATCACAGATTCAGGTAAAGGCTGGAACTCCGGTAACTGTTACTGGTAAAGGCGTAGTTGTTACTGATTCAAGTGGAAAACTCAGACTTCTGGATAAGAAGGATTTTAGTGTTATTTCGAATGTAAGTGCGGCGGATGCTAAATAAATAGCGTGAGTCGGCTCGCCGGCTCGCCTCTGTGGCATTTTTTCGATAATCCTAAAACGACCCTGACGGTAAGTACGGTTTCTTTTGAGACGTAGTAAAGCTAAAAAATTGCTTTCGCAATTTTTTTTAACGCTTTGCTATTTATCACCGGGCGCCTACCGGGCGCCCTTACTCATCATCTGATTTATTTTCAAATTTCGAATAAGACGGAATAAATAAAATAGGAATATCGCCGGTAGCGCCGTTGCGCTGCTTGGCGAGGATGAGTTTTGCATCCTGAGCGGCTACTTCTTCCTTGAGACGGTCACGGTGTAAGAACATTACTACATCGGCATCCTGTTCGATAGAACCAGAACCACGCAGCTGTGCAAGGTTTGGTTCATCGCCTTCTGCAGTACGTGAAACCTGACAAAGAGCTACAATAGGGATTTCAAGTTCGCGGGCAAGAGCCTTAAGAGATTTTGAAATCTCACTAACCTGCTCCCACTGCTCTCTCTTGTTATCTTCAAGAGTAATCAAACCAATATAGTCAATAAAGATGATTTTTACCTTCTGATTTTTTACCATTCGTCTGGCAGTAGCACGTAAATCAAGAAGGCGCATATTTGGAGTATCAACAGTATAAAGTGGTGCTTCAAACCAGCGGCCCGCTGCGTCCTGAATCTTTTTTACATCATCAACCTTAAGCATTCCGGAACGAATTTTATGCATCGGAACACGGGCTTCCTGAGAAAGAAGACGCATACCGATTGATTCATAACCCATTTCCAGAGAGAAGAAACCGCAAGGAATTCTTTTTTCACAGGCAATGTTCTGAATCATTGAAAGTGCAAAGGCTGTTTTACCGATAGAAGGACGGGCACCAATAATAATAAGTTCGGAATTCTGGAAGCCTGAGGTATAAGTATCAAGCTTGGCAAAGCCGGTAGGAATTCCTGTAAACTGATTTTTGCTTTTATATCTTGCATCAATAAGTTCAATTTCTTTGTACATGATATGCTGGGCAGTCCAGATCTGGGTTGTTTCGTTGCGTTCAGCGAGCGCAAAGATTTTCTGCTCTGCATTATCAAGAAGTGTTGTACTTTTTTCCTGGAGATTGAAAGACGATGCTTTTAATTCAGATGATATTTTTATTAAATCGCGTCGTGACGCACGGTCCAATACGATTTCTGTATAGTAATCGATATTGGCAGCCGACGGCACGGTATCGGTAAGAGATGCAATATAAGCGGCTCCACCCGCTTTATCAAGATTTCCTTCAACAGTTAACTCATTGATGAGCGAGATTGTATCTCCTGTTGAATTCTTTGAATAAAGCTTCATCATCGCCTCATAAATAACCTGATTCTGTAATGAATAGAATCTGTCTACTCTGAGGCAAGAGGCTGTTTCTGACATTGCACCCCAGTTTAACAGGAGTGCGCCAAGAACAGCCTGTTCAGCTTCAATATTATGCGGTGGTACTTTGTCGTTTAATGTTGCATCCATCCGAATAATTACTCAGCCTTCTCTGCTGGAGCTTCTTCCTTTGCAGGTTCAGCTTTCTTTTCAGCCTTCTTTTCTTCTGCTGGAGCAGCTCCTTCTACTATCTGAGCCTTTACTTCAACATGAATTTCAGCTGTCTGTGATTCATAAAGCTTAATTGTTGCCTTGAAGTTTCCAACGTTCTTGATTGAAGAACCAGGAATTTCAATGCGCTTTCTTTCTATTTCGAAACCAAGCTTGTTGAGAGCTTCAGCAATAACATTTGCTGTAACTGCTGCATAAAGCTTTCCGTTTGCTGCGGCTGGCATATTGAGTACAACTGATGCTGCTTCGAGTTTTTCCTTGAGGCTTGCAGAGTCCTTTCTCTTCTGCTCTTTGCGTGCTTCGATTTCTGCCTTGCGGCCTTCAAAAATAGCTACTGTAGCTTCATTGTAAGGTACAGCAAGATTGCGTGGAAGAAGGAAGTTGCGAGCGTAACCGTTAGCAACGTTCTTTACGTCTCCCTCTTCACCAAGTGATTTAACATCTACGTTAAGAATTACTTTCATTGTAGTTTCCTCAAGCTCCTGTTTATTTTTTACACACTGCTCGGAGTATGAGCAGGTGCATTTAATTAGATTTTAGCCTAGTCAGCTACGTAAGGCAAAAGACAAATAGAGCGAGCGCGCTTAATTGCTCTTGCTACTTCACGCTGGTGCTTTGCACAAGTACCTGTGATG
>JAEEGL015451605.1_pt1 | contig 18369 bp, 19 predicted proteins | sample 9134231 | NCBI WGS metagenome assembly JAEEGL01 (sample SAMN16246548, study PRJNA631951) | gut metagenome | biome: gut microbiome; feature: rumen; material: fiber-attached | host: Bos | place: Iran: Karaj | collected 2018-10 | reverse complement strand
TGGTAAGGCTGCTAAGGTTAAGGAACAGATCCGCTAACAGGTTGCAGACTGAGTTCAGCCGACTCGCTTCGGCTGACTCATCTTCTTTCCTTGAGGGACTTAAAGTCCCTTTTTTGCTACATATTTATATTTTTATAGTCTGGAGGCAGCATTATGGCTGAAGAAATAAAGAACAAATTACAGAATGAAGAAACAGAAAACGATATAGAAGAGACTGCCGTTGAAGCTGTCAGTGATACAGTGGAAGATAGCGTTGAAGAAGCAGCCGAAGAGACTGAAGAACTCTCAGAAGATGCTGTTGATGATGAAGATGACAGCGATGATGACACAGAAGACGAAGAAGAGGAAGATAATGACGATGAGGGATCAACAGAGTCTGCTAAAAAGGAAAACAAGCTTGTTGATGATATACTTGAGATAGTTGAGTCGACTCTTCTTACTGTATTCGTAATTGTTATGATCTTCACATATCTGCTCCATCCTGTAGTTGTTGACGGACATTCTATGAATGATACATTGTTTAATGGCAACAGGATATTCATGACAACTGTTTATACAGGACCTCATTACGGAGATATATTAGTTATAGATAATAACAAATCTTATCTTCTTGACGAAAATAATAACGTAATAGAACGCGAGATATCATATTCAAACCTTAAAGAGTGCCTTATCAAAAGAGTTATTGCCGAACCCGGTCAGACACTTATGATCGACGCTGATAATAACCAGGTAATAGTTGACGGAAAAGTACTTGACGAACCGTATATAAAAGATACAGTCGATGAGGCAGGCGATGCGTTTGATTTCCCGATAACTATCCCAGAGGGATACTATTTCGTAATGGGAGATAACAGACGTGCTTCTTCTGACAGCCGTGTTGCTGATGTAGGTCTTATCAAAAAGGATCAGATATACGGTAAAGCAGTTTTAAGATACTCGCCTATAAAGGAATTCAAGCTCCTGCTTTTCTAAATGAGTAACAGTAAATCAGGCTCAGGCTTACTGAGCAAAGCTGCGGATTTTCTTGAAACTCTCCTTATAACATTCTTTGTTATAGTACTTATCTTTACGTACTGTTTCAAAATGTATATCGTAAAAGGAGAATCAATGGAGTCTACTCTCATTCAAGGAGATACTCTTATTGTTGAGACAATGCCGTTCTTTAAATATTCTCAGGGCGATATCGTCATTGCTGATATTTACAAAGCAGGACTTTTCGATGATAACGGTAACATATATAATAAAGATACAGTGAACAAAACTATCATCAAACGTGTAATAGCTTCCGAAGGTCAAAGCATTGATATTGATTTTGACAAAGGTAAGATATTCGTTGACGGTAAAGAACTGAGAGAAAATTACACGAGCGGTTTGACTCATTCAGACGAGGGAGCTTTTACCGGAAAGTATCCTATTACAATTCCTAAGGGCTATTTGTTTGTAATGGGCGATAACAGGCGCAACTCGCTTGACAGCCGTTCCTATGATATAGGTCTTGTATCTGTGGACGATGTGGTAGGAAAAGTAGTGTTCCGTATTGCACCTGTCAAAAAAATAGGCAGAATAAAATAAGATGTTTACAGGAGGCATTTGTGGATAACAGTGATATGAAGCAGATCCAGTGGTTTCCGGGACATATGGCAAAAACAAGACGTCTTATAGCGGCAAATCTTTCGCTTGTTGACGCTGTTGTTGAGATAGTTGACGCACGTGCTCCTCTGAGCAGCCGCAATCCCGAAATGGATCACATGACAAAAAACAAGCCCAGGCTTGTACTGCTTAACAAAAGTGACCTTGCTGATGAACGCACCACTCAGCAGTGGATAAATTATTTCAGACAAAACGGAAGTGAAGCACTTGCAGTTGACTGCAAGTCGGGAAAGGGCTTGAAGTCCATACTTCCTGCAATAAAAAATAATGTTTTAAAAGAGCTCATGGACAAAAGAGCTAAAAACGGTATGACAGGAGCCGCTGTAAGGCTTATGATAGTAGGTATCCCAAATGTGGGCAAATCCTCACTCATCAATAAACTGGCGGGTTCAAAACGCGCTAAGGTAGAAGACAGACCCGGTGTAACACGTACAAAACAGTGGGTAAAGCTTGATAACAATACCGAGCTTCTTGATATGCCGGGCGTTTTATGGCCTAAATTTGAAGATCAGGACGTTGCCGTAAGGCTTGCTTTCACAGGAGCTATCAGTGACGACATCCTTGATATAGAAACTCTTGCAATGAAACTTCTTGCATATCTTGCCGAGAATTATCCGAATTCATTGAAAGAGCGATATAAAATCGAGCTTTCCGATGAAGATACAGGGCTTGCTCTTCTTGAAAAAGTCGGAAAAAAACGCGGTATGATGATATCAGGCGGAGAGATAAATACCGAGCGTGCGGCCATAACTGTTATTGATGAATTCAGAAGCGGCAAGCTTGGCAGGATAACTCTTGAATCTCCGCAGAAAAAGGAGCTGTAATGGCAAGGGTTATATTACATAAGGAATTGTTCGATTACGATACAGAGCTGCGCAAGGAATATCCGATAATATGCGGCGTAGACGAAGCAGGCAGAGGACCTCTTGCAGGCGATGTGTATGCTGCTGCTGTTATTTTGAATGACAGTGTGCTTATAAACTATCTTAATGACAGCAAGAAGATATCCGAAAAACGCCGTGAACTTCTTTATGATGAAATAATAGACAAGGCAGAGGCATACTGTGTTGCAACAGCCAGCGTTGATGAGATAGACAAGCTTAATATATTACAGGCTACAATGCTTGCGATGAAAAGAGCTGTCAGCGGATTAGGCTTAAAGCCTGATCTGGCTCTTATTGACGGAAATCGTCTTCCTCAGCTTGAATGTGAGAGCAGATATGTGATACACGGTGATGCTGTTTCTGCTTCCATAGCAGCAGCTTCAATACTTGCAAAGGTATCACGAGACCGCTATATGCGCGATCTTGATATAAAGTATCCGCAGTACTGCTTTTCACAGCACAAGGGATACGGTACTAAGCTGCATTACGAAAAGCTTGAAGAATTCGGCGTTTCTGATGTACACAGGAAAACATTCCTGAAAAAGCTTTATGACGAAAAGTGAAATAGGAAAGCTCGGCGAGGAAAGTGTCTGTACCTACCTCAAAGAGCGAGGATATAATATCGTCGCACGGAATTACCGTATTAAAGGCGGCGAAATTGATATAATCGCTGAAAACGGTGATTATATCGCGTTTGTTGAAGTCAAGGCACGTAAGCCCGATAGTATGGTCAACGGCTTTGAAGCTGTCAACAAACGCAAACGCGGTCTGATAATAAAAACAGCCGCTGATTATTGCTGTAAGCACCCGAATTTCCTTCAGCCGAGATTCGATGTCGCACAAGTCATCATCGAGGACGGAAAAGTGCTCAGCATTGATTATATAACAAATGCCTATGATACCACAGGCTACAATTTCATATTTTAAAGGGTGATAATATGTTCTATAACAGCACAAGAAACAGCGATGTCAAGGTCAAAAGTGCGGAGGCGATTACTCAGGGTATTTCTGCTGAAGGCGGACTTTTTGTTCCTGAGAGTATCCCACAGCTTACTCTTGACGAGATAAAGGCTGTCGGTGATATGAAGTATGCCGACAGAGCTGCTTATGTATTTTCAAAGTATCTGACAGATTTTACTGATGCAGAAATACATTATTGTACTGATAACGCATACAGCACTAAAAATTTCGAGACTGAAAGCATTTCTGAGATTGCTCATTTATTTGATGGAACATATATGCTTGAACTCTGGCACGGTCCAACCTGCGCATTCAAGGATATGGCACTTCAGATACTCCCATACTTTCTTACAACATCAGCTAAGAAGATAAATCTCAATAAGAAGATAGTCATACTTGTTGCTACATCGGGCGATACAGGCAAGGCTGCACTTGAAGGCTTTAAGGATGTTGAAGGTACATCTATCCTTGTATTCTACCCTGAGGACGGCGTAAGCCCGATGCAGAAGCGTCAGATGAAGACACAGGAAGGCTCTAATGTCGGAGTATGCGCTATAAAAGGCAATTTTGACGACTGCCAGAACGGCGTAAAGGCTATATTTACAAATGACGATGTAAAGAAAGCGCTTGATGAAAAAGGAATGATGTTCTCAAGTGCCAACTCAATAAACTGGGGCAGACTCGTTCCTCAGATAGTATACTATGTTTCTGCTTATGCAGAGCTTGTAAAAGACGGCGAGATAGAGCTTGGCGAAAAGATCAATATCGTTGTGCCTACAGGCAACTTCGGTAATATCCTAGCTGCATACTATGCAAAGCATATGGGAATCCCTGTAAACAAGCTTATCTGTGCTTCAAATATAAACAATGTTCTGACAGACTTTATAAATACAGGTATTTATGACAGAAACAGACAGTTCTATGCAACTGTTTCTCCTTCAATGGATATACTTATCTCAAGCAACCTTGAAAGACTTCTTTACCTTATGACTGACAAGAATGATGCTGTTATCCGTGATTGGTTCGGCAAGCTCGTTTCTGAGGGCAGATATGAGGTAAGTGATGACGTAAAGGCTAAGCTGAAGGAAGAGTTCTCGGCAGGCTTCTGCGATGACGGTCAGACAAAGGCTACTATACATTCTATCTATGAGAAGTATTCTTACACTTGCGATACACATACAGCTGTAGCTGTCAAGGTATACAAGGACTATAAGGAGACAACAGGTGATAAGACTAAGACTGTTATCGCATCAACAGCAAGTCCTTACAAATTCAGTGCAGCTGTACTTGAAGCGCTTGAGGGAAAGAAAACAGATATCGACGAATATGATAAGGTAGCTAAAATAGCTGAGCTTTCAAATATTCCTGTTCCTGCTGCTCTTGCAGATCTTAAAAATAAGCCTGAGCGTTTCAATGATGTTATTGATAAGGCTGAACAGAAGGACTATGTGCTCAGCAAACTGAGCAACTGATAATGAGTCTGTTCGTACTTGCTGATCTTCATCTTTGTAAAGGAGCTCCCGAAAAGACAATGAGTATCTTTCCGGGGTGGCAGAATTATCAGGAGAAGATTGAAAAGAACTGGCTTGAACTTGTCAGAGAAGAGGATACGATAGTACTTCCGGGAGATATATCGTGGGGTATGTCGCTTGCGGAAGCTGCTCCCGATTTCCGTTTTATAGAATCGCTCCCCGGAAAGAAGATAATCATAAAAGGAAATCATGATTATTGGTGGACTACTATGAAAAAAATGGAAGATTTTCTTACTTCTGAGGGCTGCGAAACTATCAGTATACTGCATAATAATCATTTTAAGTATGACAATTTCGGTATATGCGGAACCCGCGGCTGGGTCAATATGCCGGGAGAGACACAGGACGAAAAAGTTCTGAAAAGGGAAGTTCAGAGACTTGAAACTTCCATAAAGTCTGCTCTTGCCGCAAATCTTGAACCTATAGTCTTTCTTCACTATCCGCCTATATTTGCAGCCAACTTCAACTATGACATTCTTGAAGTGCTGTATAGATACAAAATAAAGGATTGTTATTACGGACATATACATGGACATTCCGCTCATGATCTATGCGTAAAAAACACATATGATGATATTAATTTTCATCTTATTGCAGGTGATTATTTACAATTTGCCCCTGAAAAAGTCTTGTGAATTGTGCATTATGCAGAAGTGTGGGAAATCAGTAGAAAAATTTTCCGAAATGTGGTATAATATACCAAGTATGTTATATAAATATTGGAGGACGTATTAAAATGAGTTTAAAATCATCAACCAAAACAGATGTGAATACTACAGAGTTAGTAATTTCTATTGATGCAGAGGCTTTTGAAGCTGCTGTTGAAAAGGAATTCCAGAGACAGAAGAAAAATATCCAGATCAAAGGATTCAGAAAGGGCAAGGTCACAAGAAAGCTTGCCGAGAGAGAGTTCGGTGAGGGTGCATTCTACGAGGGTGCTATCAATTCACTTCTCGGACCTGAGTTAGATGCAGCTGTTAATGAGACAGGTCTTGAACTTGTAGACAGACCAAATGTTGAAATAACATCAATTGATAAAGCTACAGGTGTTGAGATCAAGGCAGTATGCGTTACAAAACCCGAGATTGAGATATCTGACTATAAGGGCATTAAAGCTCCTAAGGAAGTAAAGGAGATCACAGATGAAGATATCGAGAAGCAGATAGACATCATCAGAAAGAAGAACGCTCGTATAGTTTCTGTTGATGACAGAGCAGCACAGCTCGATGATGAAGTAATCATCGACTTTGAAGGCTTCTTCGGTGACGAAGCATTTGAAGGCGGCAAGGGTGAGGATCATCCGCTTCGTCTTGGCAGCGGTCAGTTTATCCCCGGATTTGAGGATCAGATCGTTGGTCACAACATTGGCGATGAGTTTGATGTAAATGTTACTTTCCCTGAGGATTATCAGATGTCTGATTATGCAGGCAAGGAAGCAACATTCAAGTGCAAGCTCAAGGCTATCAGCTACGAAGAGCTTCCTGAGATCAACGATGATCTCGTAAAGGACGCTACAGAGTTTGAAACAGTTGCTGAGTATAAGGATGATATCAAGTCAAAGCTTGAAGAAGCAGCAGTTCAGCAGGCAGATTCCAATTTTGAAAATGCTATAATGAATGCTCTTATTGAGAAGGTTGATTCTCCTATTCCAAATTGTATGTACGAACAGAGAATCGACGCTCTTATGAGAAACTTTGAGCAGCAGCTCCGTTCACAGGGCATGGATCTCAAGCTTTACTTCCAGTACACTGGTATGGATATGGATTCATTCAGAGAGACATACAGAGACAGAGCTGTCAGCGAAGTCAAGCTCAGACTTGCTCTTGAGAAGATCGCTGATCTTGAAAATATCGAAGTAACTGATGAAGAGTTAAATAACGGTCTCGGCGAGATCGCTGCAGCAAACAACATTGACGTTGAAACTGTAAAGAGATTTATCCCTGTTGATGAATACGCTACAGATCTCAGAGTTCAGAAAGCTATTGAGTTTGTAAAGGAAAATGCTGTTGTAGATAACACTTCTACTGATGAAAAGTCTGAATAATACTCTTTTCGACATATAATTATAGTAAATGATGTTGTCCCGCAGCTTTAATGTGGGACAACTGTTTTTAAAAGAAAGGGCGATGAACTATGAGCGTATTAGTACCTTACGTTGTTGAACAGACAAGCAGAGGAGAGAGATCATATGATATATACTCGCGCCTGCTCAATGACAGAATCATAATGCTTTCAGATCAGGTAAGCGACGCAACTGCAAGCGTTGTTGTTGCACAGCTTCTCTATCTTGAAAGTCAGGATTCGGAAAAGGATATATCATTATATATAAACAGTCCCGGAGGTTCTGTTACGGCAGGAATGGCAATATACGATACTATGAATTATATAAAATGTGATGTTTCGACTATCTGTATCGGTATGGCAGCTTCGATGGGAGCATTTCTGCTTTCTTCAGGAGCAAAGGGAAAAAGAATTGCTCTTCCTAACAGTGAGATAATGATACATCAGCCTCTTATCGGCGGTGGGCTCGGCGGACAGCAGACAGATATTATGATACACGCAAAGAATCTTGAGCGTACAAGAGATCGCCTTGAGAGCATTATGGCTGAAAATTCCGGAAAGAGCGTGGAAGAGATGCACGCTGCTTGCGAGAGAGATAATTATATGACTGCTCAGGAAGCACTTGAATTTGGTCTTATAGATAAAGTAATCACAAAAAGGTAGGGGGATTAAATGGCTGAGACGTTTAAATCGTGCAGCTTCTGCGGAAAGGGTGAAAACAGAGTACGCAGTATGTTTTCGGCTGGTTCATCGAATATATGTGATGAATGCGTAACTTACTGCTACGAGATGCTCTATGGTTCTGGAGTAGCCAAAGCACACAGAAAGGCTGCCAAAACTGATAACAGCGGTGATGTATCTTCAATGAAGCTTATGAAGCCTGTTGAGATAAAAGCTTTCCTTGATGAATACGTTATAGGACAGGATGATGCAAAAAAATCATTGGCTGTTGCTGTGTATAATCATTATAAGAGAATAATGAGTCAGGAAAATGATAAAGATTTTTCTGACAATGACGGCGTAGAGCTTCAGAAGAGCAATGTACTTCTGCTTGGACCTACAGGTGTCGGAAAAACCTTTCTTGCACAGACTCTTGCCAAGCTTTTGAACGTTCCGTTTGCTATAGCTGATGCAACAACAATAACAGAAGCGGGTTATGTTGGTGACGATGTTGAAAATGTCCTTCTCAGACTTATACAGGCTGCTGATTTTGATATAAAAGCAGCTGAAAGAGGTATTATCTATATCGACGAAATAGATAAGATCGCAAGAAAGTCTGAAAATACTTCTTTGACCCGTGATGTAAGCGGTGAAGGTGTTCAGCAGGCTCTCCTGAAGATCATTGAAGGTACTGTTTCAAACGTTCCGCCACAGGGTGGAAGAAAGCATCCCAATCAGGAAGTTATTCAGATCAACACAAAAAATATTCTGTTTATCTGCGGTGGTGCTTTTGACGGACTTGAAAAACAGATACAGAAGCGTATCGGAAAAGCGCCTATAGGTTTTGGCGGTGAAATAACAGCTCATAAGGAAGAGGATAATATCTTCAAAAAGGTCGTACCGAAGGATCTTGTTAAGTTCGGTATGGTGCCTGAATTTGTCGGACGACTTCCGGTTATATCTGTTCTTGAAGAGCTTGACGAAGCATCACTTGTAAGAATTCTTACTGAGCCTAAGAATGCTCTTATCAAGCAGTATAAGAAACTTTTTGACTATGATGATATTGAACTTGAAGTCGAGGATGATGCACTTATTGAGATCGCTAAAAAAGCAATTGCTCAAAAAACAGGTGCTCGCGGCTTGCGTTCAATTATAGAATCTATTCTTATGAATACAATGTTTACTGTTCCGTCAGACGGAAGTATAGCAAAGGTTACTGTTACAGCTGACTGTGTTATAAACGGTACACAGCCTCTGCTTACAAACAGAAGAAATAAGCTTCTTAAAGCTGAATAATAAAAATTTAGGGACTGCGGTTGCAGTCCCTTTTTATATGCTTTTTAGCAGCCACAGCCGCAGCCGTTGTTATTGCCGCAATCACAGCCGTTATTACCGCAGCCCGAAAAAAGAATGATAACAAGAAGAACTAAAAGAATGATGCACCAGCAGTTGTTTCCTCCGAAGCATGAATTACACATAATGATTATCTCCTTAAAATGATGTATTTGAAGCGTTTATTGCTTCGCTTCATAGTACATAATATGTCACGCATAAAAAAGTGTTACAGTTTTTTCGATGTTATATGTTTCGACACTTATCGCATGAAAAAAGTGGCATAATATATTCAGAACACTAAGGAGGCAAACAAAAATGATAAATAATGAAAAATTCAATAAAAAAGCAATTCTTATAATTGAAGGTGCAATAGAGTACGCATCTGAACTTGGTCATACTTATGTAGGAAGCGAGCATATACTACTTTCTATCGCAGGTGAAGGAAACACGGAAGCAGCTGACATTCTTTTTGACAGCGGTATATCATTTGAAGAACTGCGAACCGAGATCATCAATATGGTCGGACAGGGAACTCCGTCTATACTAAATCAGCGCTTTTTCACGACAGCAACAAAACAGATATTTGAAAAGGCATATTCATCTGCTGTATCATTTGGCTTGAAAAAAGCATCGTCCCAGCATATTCTTGCTGCAATGATAGAAGAGAGATCATGCAGCGCCTGTACTTTGATAAGGAAGCTTAAAGCAGATATTAATCTTATCTGCACACGGTTAAGTGATATCTCAGATACAGAGACAAGCAGAAACCTCTACGATTCAATGAAGCCTAAGCAGTCACAAATTCCGAATTTATATAAATACGGAAAAAATCTGACCGACGTGAGTGTTTTAAATAAAAGTGATCCTGTTATAGGACGAAAAAAAGAAATTGAAAGGATATTGCAGATATTATCACGCAGGAACAAGAACAATCCATGTCTTATCGGCGAGGCAGGAGTGGGAAAAACTGCTATAGTTGAAGGTATAGCCAAAATATTCACGAGAAATCTTGTTCCTGATACGCTCAGAAACAAGTATATATTTTCTCTTGATATAGCTTCAATATTATCGGGAGCAAAGTATCGCGGAGATTTTGAAGAACGTATCAGAGCGTGTATCGACGAAGCCGCAAGTGCAGGAAATATTATCCTGTTTATTGATGAAATTCATATGATAGTAGGTGCAGGTGCAGCTGAGGGAGCTATAGATGCCGCAAATATCATGAAGCCTCAGCTTGCAAGGGGAGAATTGCAGATCATAGGCGCAACTACTTTTGATGAATACCGCAAATCAATAGAAAAAGACTCAGCTCTTGAAAGACGATTTCAGCCTGTAAAAATATGTGAGCCTGACATAGAAAGCTGCATCGAAATGATAAAGGGATTACGTCATAATTACGAAAGATATCACGGCATCGAAATAAATGATGATATAATAAAAAAAGCAGTTGACCTATCAAAGCGATATGTAACAGAACGCTTTCTTCCGGACAAAGCGATCGACCTGTTGGACGAAGCTTGTGCCTGTGCTAAAATACGCAGCTGCGGAAAGCCGATAATGAAAGAAACAAAGTTTATTGATATGGAAGGCATTAAGCTTACAAAATTAAGTGAAGTTATAAAAAACAATGAAGACCTCACAGTTACTGAAAACGATCTTAACAATGTCATATCTTTGAAAACAGGCATTCCTTTAAACAAGCTTTCTTTTGCAGAAGCAGAAAAACTGAGCGGTTTAGAGAACATACTGTCAGAACATATTATCGGACATGAAAACGCAGTTAAAAAAATAACCGAAGTTCTTTATCGTTCAAGGGCAGGACTTCGGGACGCGAACCGACCTGTTGCATCTTTTTTGTTTACAGGACCTACAGGAGTCGGAAAAACCGAGCTCGCAAAAATTCTTGCAAAATGCTATTATGACGGAGAAAACAGTTTTATACGTGTCGATATGTCAGAATATATGGAGAAACATTCTGTATCAAAGCTTATAGGAGCTCCTCCTGGATACGCCGGTTATGACAGCTGTGACAACAATCTATGTGAAAAAGTAAAACGATGTCCGTATTCGCTTGTGCTCTTTGATGAAATTGAAAAGGCAGATGCGGATGTGCTGAATATTCTTTTGCAGATTCTTGAGGACGGTTTTGTAACAGATTCTGTTATGCGAAGAATAGATTTTTGCAGTACGATAATTATAATGACATCTAATGTCGGTGCAGAAGAAATCACTTCAAAAACCTCACTTGGATTTACAGAAAATGAAAATATAAACAACAGGACTAAAGAATGCTTAAGAAAATATTTTTCTCCCGAACTTATAAATAGAATTGATGAGATCATTACTTTTGAACCTTTTAAGCATGAACATTTGCTGGAAATAAGCAGGCTACAGCTTAAAGCAATAGCTGAACGCGCTAAAGTGCTCGGTATCGACATTGCATATACCGAAAGAGTTGCTGAGACAGTTGCCACAGCAGAAGATACTTCACGTTACGGAGCAAGACCTATACGGCGTAAAGCTGTAGAACTTGTAGAAAATGAGTTGGCAAGAATGATAGTAAACTCTGAGGTAAAAAGTGGAGAGTCCCTTAAAATTGACGTTGAAAATGAGAAAATATGCATGACAAAGACCATAACGATATGAGAAAAGCCAATACACAGAAGTGTATTGGCTTTAATGCTATCTTTCAATATCTTTAACAGCAAAATATATATTATTTTGATCATCCGTATTAGAGTAAGAACCGAAAACATCTATGTAGTAATCATCAAGACTGTCTGCTCTTGCAAGTAATGATACCTTAACACGAGCCTGACCTCCCTGAGGGATATAAATATAATTATCTGAAGAATGATTGTCGCTTTCAAATGATACCCAGCCGCCATCAGACGCTATATACTGATCTGAATAAACGTAAAGTCCGTCCTTGTACATATAATCAGTAGGATCAAGCTTACCGTTCACACACAAATAATTCATAGGATCAATAAGGAAGCCTACTGTTTTATTATCTGGATCATCAATAATATCATGATCGCTTGTGTTGGTATAAGTCATTTCGAGAACTACAAGCTTCAGCTCAACTTTTTCAGTTTCAACCAGTTCATCTAATGTATTTATTCCGTCTCCGTTTTTTATCCAGTAATATGTTTTGCAGATCTTACCGTCATCTCCGATGAACTGACTGTAATCTTTCGGCATACCGCAGGGATCAGTGGTTATACCGTCAAAATCGTCCTGGATCCATGCTTTGTCAATAGTAACTTCAACGCTGTCATTATTGACTTTATGCGGAATTATTTTTCCGATACCTGTAAGCGTGATCTCATCTATTGACTTACAGTCTTTTAAATATGCATCGCGGTATGCTTCTTCCGACGTCTTGCTTTCAGTGACAATTTCATTTTGCCATATTTCCGTTAATTCATTATCCGAAGGAACCAGTTTGATAGAACTGACAATATTTTTAAGATCATCATTGGATATATCGTTTGGTGCAAACAGATTGGCAATAATATTTGTTCCGTTAAATTTTATCCATACATCTCTTTCAGAATTCTTTTCCTGTTCCGATTCATCTATAACAGGGTTGGAATGAGAGAAGATATATATAGTTCTTTCGTTATCTGAAAGATCTATGTAATTAACTATTCCACTGATCTTTTTTTCAAAAGAAGTACCCTGTTTAACTCTGTAGCAGATCATATCAAATGTACTGCCTGTTGGTGTATAGCATGTCATTTTGGGATCTTTGGGTATCGGGGTAAAGCCATCCGGAAGCCATGTGTACTGAATATCGTAATTCTGAACATTTGATAGTTCATCATATGAAGGTGTATATCTAAGGTCATATTGATATTTTCCTTCTTGTGTTAATCGAAAAATTCCAGTATGATCTTCAACAGGTTCTGCATATGTTGTTTTTTCAGTAACAGATTCTGTTGTTATTTCCTCGGTTACAAAAGTAGTAGTTGTTGCCTGCGTAGTTGATTCTATTTCCGAAGCCGGTTCGACTTCATAGGAGTTGTTGGAGTAAACGTATACGATTGCAGGTACTGCAATAATGACAGCAGCAGCTGCTGCGATCATACTCATGTAACGTCTGTGAAAATAATTTGCTTCTTTATTTATACTATTTCCTTTCTGGATCTCTGATTTTCTCAGTTCATACAATACGGAGAAATCATGTTTTTTATCTGATGAAAAAGCGCCATCAACTATTTTTTTCCATTGCTTTTTAGAAGGCAGACCTTTATTTCTCATCATAAATTTCTCCTTTCGTTTTCAGGCGTTTTTTGGTGCGTTCAAAACGTTTTCGCACATTGCTCTCGGTGAGAGATAACTTTTCGGCAACTTCTCTCCATGACATATCTTTTATACAGCGCATTATAACGATACTCCTGTCAGGTTCTTCAAGTGAATTTATTATATTATCAACATGATTTCTGTTTTCGGTATTTATCCTGACATCAACTATCTGCATAGCATCGTCTATAGGAACTTCTTCTGTAAAGCGTCGTTTGTTTTTGCGGTAAATGTTTATAGATGTGCTCTTTATTACCTTTACTATGTACGAGCGGGTCTTTGCACTTCTGCAATCATCAAACTTGTGCAGCTTACCGAGGATACGGATAAATGCATCAGAAACAGCGTCTTCTGCCAGTCCTTCATCGCGCAATACTGCGTATGCTATGCGATACATTGGCTGTTCGTAAATATTATATAGGGTAGATAGTTTGCAGGAATCTTCCTTAGTCATCTTATCACCTCGATTGAAACGTTTCATTATAGATAACAGACAAGAAAACGATTTTGTGACAGTGTCAATGAAAAAAGCTCATTTAATGAGCTTTCATATACCTGTAAGGTCAAAGTCGGGTACATATTTCTCTGAAGCGGAACTCTTTTGCTGTGTAAACCCATTTATGCCAAGTTCCGCAGCATGATCGACTACAGTATTATACTCCATTTTTGTAATACGGCGTTTTAGCTCTTTATATTTATCAGGAATGAAGTCAAAAGGTGTGTACTGATTCATTATACTTACAAGTACATCATCCGGCGAAGTGTTTTCAGCTATCCAGTCCATTATCTTCATGGAATCATGTCTGTGAGAGGGAAGTACCATATGTCTTATGATAGTTCCTTTTATAAGTCCGCCATCATCGTTGTATTCAAGCTTACCGACCTGTTTTATCATTGTAAGCACAGCTTTTGATGCAATATCAAAATAATCAGGCGCATTAGAGTATTTTGCGGAAATGTCCGTTGAAAAATATTTGATATCGGGAATGTAGATATCTATATAGCCGTTGAGCATATCAATGGTTTCTGCCAGCTCATAACCACCGCAATTGTATACAACAGGTATGATCAGCTTGTGTTTTATTATATCAAGTGCCCTGATAATATTCGGAACAAAATGGGTAGGGGTTACAAGATCAATATTATCAGCCCCCATATCCTGCAATGAAAGAAATATATCCGCAAGCTTTTCTGTAGTCACTCTTTTCCCGAATAACTCATTGCTTATTTTATTGTTCTGACAAAAACAGCAATGAAGATTACAGCCCGAAAAGAAAACAGTACCGGCTCCGTTTTTATAAGAAATGCATGGTTCCTCCCATTTGTGCAATGAAGCTCTTGCAACGATCGTATCAGCTCCGGCTCCGCAAAAGCCCGCGTTGATAGTTCTATCTGCGCCGCATTTTCGCGGGCAAAGATAACATTCATTCATCATATTCATCTTCCTTATAGTCCTTGTAATCAAAGGTTTCCGAAGTTGTGGTACTGTTCAGAAGATCTTTGCTTGAAATATTGTTTTTAACACAGTATATAGCCGCAGTTGCCAGGAACAGACTCTTTGAAATCTTGTTTTTCAGGCAGTATTCGGTTATTAATCTGTCTTCGTAAAGACTGACTTTACATGACAGGCTCTTATAATATACAACACTGTTTGAATAACGTGTAGTCTTGTCCTTTTTGCTTTCTTTTTTACTCATAATATTATCCCCCGTAAGATCAATACAATAATTGTATCATCGCTGTCTGAAAATGTCAAGAAACGCCGCAAAAATCGCCTTGTCTCATTAAATATCACAAAATTATCACTTGCATTTTTGTACATAATGATGTATAATAAAAGCAATATTGGTATTAAGGAGATCATAACAATGAATAACATTGGTTTTATCGGTGCAGGCAATATGGGCACTGCAATTATGAAAGGAATATCCACAAGCAGCCTTGGCGAAAATGTTCAGCTTCATGCCTTTGATCCAAGCACAGAGAAGGTAACTGCTCTTGCTGAGTATAATGTAAACAGCTGTTCGTCTGAAAAGGAGATCATGGAAAAATGCAAGTATGTTTTTCTTGCTGTAAAGCCACAAATAATTGAAGGTGTACTTGAATCAATAGCTCCATATACAACACAGGATACAGTAATAATATCTATTGCAGCAGGAATAGGCGATGAGTTTATAGCTAAGAAGACTATTTCCGATGTAAAGGTAATTCTTGTAATGCCAAATACACCGCTTCTTCTCGGTGAGGGAGCTTCGGCACTTTCAAGAAATGAAAAAGTAACTGACGATGAATTCGGCGTTGTACTTAACATCTTTAAGATATGCGGTAAAGCAGCAGTTATTTCTAAGGATAAAATGAAGGAGATAATTGCTATAAACGGAAGCAGCCCTGCATTTATATATCTTTTTGCAAAGGGATTTATCGACTATGCAGCATCTGTGGGAATATCCGCTGAAACAGCTGAAGAACTCTTTGCACAGAGTCTTATCGGTTCTGCGAAGATGATAACAGATTCGGGAAATACTATTGACGAGCTTATAAAAATGGTATCATCACCCGGAGGAACTACTCTTGCAGGTCTTGACAGACTCTATGAAGGAAATCTTACAGAAGTCGTAAAGAACTGCTGTGAAAGCTGTACCAAAAGAGCTTACGAGCTTTCAAAGTAATACAAAATGAATAATGCGCATATCCTTATTAAGAAAGGAATGATGCGCATGAAACATATAAGTACATTTTCTGATAAAAATAAAACGCGGACAAGCCTCTGGGCTTATATGCTGATCGTTATGACAGGAATATCAGTCGGATCATTTATGATAAAAAACAATAATATGGCAGGCTCGGTCTTTGTAAACCAGTATTTTATCTCTGTTAATGACAAGCTTTCTGTATTTACACTTGCGAGAGGTACTTTTATATCATCTCTTATCTTTACATCAGCAGCTTTTTTCTTTGGTTTATGTGCTCTTGGAAAGCCTTTCGGCGTGATGCTGCTTTTATATCGCAGTGCAGGTATAGGAGTTTCTGTAGCACTTGTTTATTCCTGTATGAGTAAAGCTTCGATTCTTGCTTTACTCATAACTATACTCCCTAAAGCAATCGCTTTTTCTGTACTTGCAATTCTTACTGTGAGGGAGACTTTCCGCAGTTCACATAATATTTTTATGTTTTGCATAAAAGATGAAGTATTTTCTGAAAGCAAACAGAGCTTCAGGCTTTATTGCATAAAGTTTATTGTACTTATTATATTATCGTTGATAATCTCTGCCGCTGATGGAGGCTTAAATTACCTGTACGCCTATCTCATGCGGCAATAAACGGAGGAATTATAAATTGGGTTTATTCAAGAATTATGAAAGCACCGGTGCAGGAATATCCAAAGATGCACCAAAGAAAAAGGGCTTTGCTCTTTTCTGGGATATATTTTGCAGAAAATTCTGGAAGCTTATTGAGATAAATTTTATATATATGATTTTCTTTCTGCCGCTTCTGTTTATTTTCCCTGCACTCAGCCTTTTCAAGAATCATTATTATGCTGCGATGACAAGCAGTGTACTGCTTATTCTCGTTTTTATGGTACTTATCGGACCTGCAACTGCGGGTATGACAAAGATTATACGAAAATTTGTGATAAACAAACATTCATTTATAATGCAGGATTTTTTCAAGGGCTTTAAGGAGAATTTCAAAAAGTCGGCAATTATAGGATTTCTGGACTGTCTTGTGGTGATCTCGGCTTATGCCGCACTTAATGTTTATCCTGTTCTTGCAGTTCAGCAGTCAAAGGCAATGTATATTCCTTTGGTCATAACATTCAGCTTGTTCCTTGTCATCATAATGATGAACCACTACATATACCTTATGCTGACAGCAACTAATCTTTCTATGAAGAATCTTTTCAAGAACTCTTTTGCACTTGCTTTCGTTGCAATGAAGCAGAATTTACTCGTATTTATTATCGGAGTTGCTTTTATATCACTAATGGTCGTTCTTTTTATATATTTTATGCCTGTTTTCTTCCTGCTGATCGCGTTTTTCCCTGCATCACTCATATGCCTGATAAACTGCTTCGTATGTTATCCTGTTATACAGAAATATGTTATCAATCCTTATTATACAAGCATTGGTGAAATAAATCCCGAACTTATAGATGATACTCCAACCGAAGAAGAGCGTATTTTCGAGGATATGGGAGGTAAGGAAAAGCCTGTCGAGAAGCGTAAAAAAGGAAAAGGAAAGAGAATTTCATAAAAAATAGCGGTGCTTTTTTGCACCGTTTTATTTTTGTGTGATATTTCATCATACTTATCCGTTATATATATGAAGTACTTCAAAGGCACAAGGAAGTGAACCAATGACTACAGAACGAATGGCAAATTTATATGACAAATATAAAAATACAGTATATCGAATGGCGTTTGCTTACTGTAAAAACAAAGCTGATGCGGAAGACATCATGCAGGAAGCATTTATACAGCTTTTTACCGCGGATATAAATTTTGAAAACGCAAACAAGGAAAAGAGCTGGCTTCTGAAAGTGACCGTAAACAAATGCAGAGATATGTTCCGTTCGCTGAGGTATAAGTATTCATTGAATTCTGTCCCTCTTGAGGAAGCAAATCTGATATATGAAACTCCCGAAGAGAGTGAAGTATACCATGCAGTTATGTCACTTCCGACAAAATACAGACTTGTTATACATTTATATTATTACGAGGAATATTCCGTAAAGGAGATCAGCGCGATAACGGGAAAGAATGAATCTGCTGTGCAGACTCAACTTTACCGCGCAAGAAAAAAGCTGAAAGATATCCTCGGAAAGGAGCTCCGATTATGAATATAAACGATTATAAAAAAGTTACAGACCGTTTGGAGCCTGACGAGCGGTGCAGGAAAGAGGTACTTAGTATGAATAAAGGTGAGAACAAAATAAAGCAAAACATAAATGAATTTGAAGAAAACGTAAGCGGTGT
>JAEEGL016777644.1_pt1 | contig 18370 bp, 16 predicted proteins | sample 9134231 | NCBI WGS metagenome assembly JAEEGL01 (sample SAMN16246548, study PRJNA631951) | gut metagenome | biome: gut microbiome; feature: rumen; material: fiber-attached | host: Bos | place: Iran: Karaj | collected 2018-10 | reverse complement strand
GCTGTAGACATAGATGCCTCTGGCCGTGCCGTAGCGGGTCTTGTATTCGTTGGCGTCGTAGTTGTTGCTCTCCTCAAGGCCGATGCCGGTAATGCCCAGGTACGCCCTCTTGAACTGTCCGGTCTGCTTTATCTGGTCCACGATCGGTTTGGCGGAGTTGATGGGGATCGCAAAGCCCATCCCTTCGCCGGAAGTTGCCTTTGCGGAGTTGATCGCTATTACCTGGCCGCTGCTGTTTACGAGCGGTCCGCCGGAGTTGCCGGAGTTTATGGTAGCGTCTGTCTGGAGCAGGCCTTCCATGGTTGTGGTGTTATAGCCCGTGCCTGAAGACACTTCTATGGTCCTCTCCAGACCGGAGATTATGCCTTGGCTCATCGAGAACTTGAACTGAAGGCCCAGCGGGTTGCCTATCGCCGCGGCGTAGGAGCCCACCTTAACGGTATCGGAATCACCAAGCTCCGCAGCAACAAGACCTGTTGCCTCTATCTTAACTATCGCCATGTCCAGCGTAGGATCGTTCCAAAGCACGGTGCCGGAAAATTCCCTGCCGTCGTAGAGAAGCACTGTAACCGTTCTGTAGTTGCCATCGTTTACCACGTGGGAATTGGTGAGTATGTAGCCTGCCTCGTCCACCACGAAGCCTGTTCCCTGAGCGGTAGTTAAGGTCTTGCCGCCGCCTCCGCCGAAGAAGTAGGAGTAGCCGCTGCCGATGCTTACCTCGTAGGCCGTCTCTATGCCGACGACGGACGGAAGCACCTTATCCGCAATGGCTTCGCCTATGTTGGGATCCTGCGTATGCACTACCGTGGTCTGCGGCTGCGCTGCCTCGGTCGTCCCGGTGTTTTCGGGAGACTGCTCTACAGGCGTTGTCGTTTCGTTCCCCGCGCGGGGTCCGAACAGCGACGTCTGCAGCTGCTGCGTATCGATGTGCGACGCAAGAAGGCCGCCGGCAAAACCGCAGCCCAGCGCCAGCACCGCTACAAGTATCAGTATTAAAACTCTTCTTCTTCCTTCCATGTCTACCGCCTCTGTGCCTAAAGTATGTACAGCGGACTGCGCTCCGTCCTGGAAAGGACCTCTATGCGGAGCCTGTCTCCGGGCGCGAAGCCTTCCGCCGCAAGGATATTGCTCATGGTCGCCAGCGCCATCTGCGGGAAATTGTTCTCCTTGCTGAGGTGCGCCAGCAGCACAAGTCTGCTTTTTTCCGTGCCTTCCAGCTGCTCCAGTTTGAGAAGCTTAAGCACTGAGTTCGCAGCAGCCTCGTTGGACAGATGGCCGCGGTCGCTGAGGATCCTCTGCTTAAGGAACCACGGGTAGCGCCCCATCCTAAGAACGCTTTCGTCGTGGTTGGATTCCAGCACCAGCACGTCCGCCCGGCGCATGCAGCTGAAGCACTCGTCCGTAACGAAGCCTGTGTCCGTTACGATGGCAGCGCTCCTTCCGCCTGCCGAGAAAACGAAGCCCGAAGGCTCCGCCGCGTCGTGCGATGTAGGGAACGTGCCGACCTCGATGCTGCCGATCCGGAAGGAATCTCCGGGGCAGAACGCCCGGACGTCTTCCAGCTCTTCCGCGAACTGTATGCCGGAAATGGTCCCCCGCGTGGCGTAGACCGCCGCGCCGGACGCGCTGCAGACCGCCTTGAGCCCTTTTATGTGATCCGTGTGCTCGTGCGTTACCAGCACCGCGTCCACGTCCTTAAGCTCCAGCCCCAGGGACGCAAGGTCCCGGTCCGTCTGCCTAGCGCTTATTCCCGCGTCCACAAGCAGCATCGTGTCTTCGTTTTTTATCAGAAAACTGTTTCCGCTGCTGCCGCTCGCCAGGGAGCATATCGCCAAATTCATCTGCTGCACGTTAATTATCCCTTTTGGTTGTGAAGAATGCGTGTTTTAATTATTAACACTTAGTATAAATTATCCCGATTTTGGCGAAAAAAAGCAATAGTTGATTAAAAAATGCGCCTTTATCGTCCGGCATTCTTGATTCTTGCGCCGGGCTTTGCAGTTAAGGTATAATTAATTATTATGAAGACTGTAAACATCTACACCGACGGCGCGTGCGCCGGAAATCAGGAAAAGGACAACATCGGCGGGTGGGGCTGCGTGCTGGAGTTTGCCGGCCGCGAAAAGGAACTGAACGGCGGCGAGATCAACACCACCAACAACCGCATGGAGCTTACCGCTCTGATAGAGGCGCTGTCCGCGCTTAAGGAGCGGGGGCTTAGGCTGCGCATCTTTTCCGACAGCTCGTATCTTGTCAACTGTTTCCGCAGCAAATGGTACGTCTCCTGGCAGAAGAACGGCTGGAGGAACTCCAAGAAACAGCCGGTAGAAAACCGCGAGCTTTGGGAGAAACTGCTTGCTCTGCTGGAGGGAAACAGGACGGAATTCTTCCTTGTAAAAGGGCATCAGAAACTCAAAGAAGGCGGTGTAAATGCTAACTCCATCGCCTATCGGCGATTTACGGATAACAACGGCTCCGGATTCTCCTACGAAGACTTCGAAAAGGTCGTGGAATACAACATCCGCTGCGACGCGCTGGCCAACGTGTTCATTAACGAGCACCGCGGCGAACAGCCCGGGCCGGACGATAATACGAACGTGCCATGGGATTGATAAAGCTCGTTAAGCTGGGCATATTCTCCGCCCTTCTGGACTTTTCGGTCCCCGCAAAGAGCATCGCGCTCTGGGCCGCGTTCGTTATAGGGATCGTAATTCAGATAGTTCTGGACCGCAAGGCGAAAAAGCCGGAGGGCCGCTTTGTGTTTGCAGTCGCCGTAGTGATCCTGATGCTGATCTGCGAGTTTACACAATACGGCAAACTGCTGCCGGGCGACCCCACGGTGCTGTTCATATACGGCATGCTCGTGTGCATGCTGGTCGGACTGGCGATCCCGGCAACCGTTATGTGGATCAGGAATAAGCGGAATGGTTCCGGGCAGTCGGCAGGCGCTGCCGGTAAGTCATCCGGGAACGGGCCCGATCAGGGATAGCAAGGCGGAGGAAGCGATGAGCGAAAGACATCAGCGGACTAAAATGTTAATAGGCGATGAAGCCTTGAAAAAACTGAAGAATTCGCGTGTTGCCGTGTTCGGTGTGGGCGGTGTAGGCAGCTATGCGGCGGAAGCCCTTGCCCGAAGCGGCGTAGGCTCCATAGACCTGATAGACGCGGACGACATAGCCGAATCCAACCTGAACCGCCAGATAGTTGCACTTACCAGCACCCTAGGAAAAGGCAAGGCAGAGACCGCCGCGGCGCGGATCGCTGACATAGATCCTTCGATACGCGTTACCGTGCGCAGCATGTTCTACCTGCCGGACCAGCGCGGGGACATCGACTTCGGAAACTACGATTATGTGATCGACGCGGTGGATACGGTGGCGGCCAAGGTCGATATAATAGAACAGGCCGGCCTGGCGGGCGTACCGGTGATCTCCGCAATGGGCTGCGGCAATCGTCTGGATCCGTCCAAGCTGCAGATCTGCGACATCTCCAAAACGTTCAACGACCCGCTGTCCAAAGTGATGCGCCGCAGGCTCAAGGACACCGGCGTTAAAAAACTGGATGTGGTATTCTCCACGGAGCTTCCGTATAAGCGTGCGGACGGCGCGGAAAATACGGAAGATGCTGACCAGCGGACACCGGCGTCCATGGTATTTGTGCCTGCGTGCGCAGGTCTTATGATGGCGAGTCACGTTTGCAGAAAACTTGCCGGGATATGAGCCTAAGAAGGCATCGGGGTAATTTTTACAGAATCTGACAAACACTGTGCCCCTGCGCCGACGGCCCAGCCTTCAGCCGGTCTGTAAGCATCGAATCAACAATGAGCAAAATAATAAAGACCGCCCTTTGCCGAGCGGCCTTTTTCTTTTAATGTCCTTATTAACTTTTCCGGATGTCCGGCTTGCTGCCGGGTCCGAAAATCATTGAAAATTCAACGGTTTTCGCGGTTCCTCTACAGGTCGCCCAGCAGTTCCACCAGTCTGTCCAGCTCCTCCTTGGAGTAGTACTCGATCTCCAGTTTTCCCTGCTTTTCGGTGCCGTTGATGCGCACCTTTGCGCCCAGATGCTCCGTAAGCGACTGCTCCACGGCGCGCACGTCCGCGCTCTTGGTCTTGCCCTTGGCCGCTTTTCTGCGTCCGCGGGTCTTGGTGCCGGTGTAACTCTCGATCTGCCTTACGGACCAGCCCTCCTTAACGGCCTTTGAGGCGGCTTCCAGCTGGAGCGCCTCTGTAGAAAGACCGGCGATCGCTCTGGCATGTCCCGCGGAAAGCGCCCCGGACGACACCATGCTGCGGATATCCGCCGGAAGCTTGGCCACGCGCATGGCGTTGGTGACGTAGGATCTGGATTTTCCGATAACCTTGGCCGCCTCTTCCTGGGTAAGTCCGTAGTTTCCGATTATTTCTATGATGCCGTCGCCCTCTTCTATGGGGTCCAGGTCCTCGCGCTGCATGTTTTCGATCAGCGCGTAGAAGGCATTCTGTCTTTCTGTAAGCTCGCGGACTATGGCAGGTATGCTCTTAAGCCCTGCCAGCCTTGCTGCCCTCCATCTGCGCTCTCCGGCGACCAGCTCGTAGCCCTTTACCGCCGGCCTTAACAGCACCGGCTGGATGACACCGTGTTCCTTTATGGAATCGGCTAGTTCCTGGAGAGCCTCCTGGTTGAAGTTCTTTCTGGGCTGCGAAGCGTTCGGCTTTATGTCGTTGAGACTGATGTAAACGACCGATTCTGCCGGGTCCGAAGCCTTAGACGCGCGCGATTGCACAGGCTTTTGAACCTTAGATTTGATGGCTTCATCGTTTATTGACGATTTAGCCGGCTCCAGCACTGATGCGGGTTCGGTAAGCGGGGATTCGGCAAAGAGATACTCAAGTCCTCTGCCCAATCCTCCTCGCCTTTTATCTGCCATTTTCTTCCTCCGTTCTCAGGAATTCGTCCGCAAAAGCCATGTAAGCTCTGGCACCCTTGGACTTGGGATCGTAGCTTGTAATAGGCATTCCGTAGCCGGGAGCCTCTGCAAGTCTGACGTTTCTGGGAATAACGGTAGAGTACATCTTGTTTCCGAAGAAGCGCTTTACTTCGTCCGCGACCTGGATGGACAGGTTGGCCCTTCCGTCGAACATGGAAAGGATAACGCCCTGGATCCCGAGCCTTGGATTGAAGCTTCTTCTTACAAGATCTATGGTGCTGACGAGCTGGCTGACACCTTCCAGCGCGTAGAATTCGCACTGAATGGGGATAAGCACAGAATCAACTGCTGTAAGAGCGTTTATAGTGAGAAGGCTGAGGCTCGGCGGGCAGTCCACGAATATGTAATCGTAACCGTCGCGGACTATGTCGAGGGCTCTTTTAAGCCTTTTTTCTCTTCCTTCGAGCTGGACAAGTTCTATCTCCGCGCCTGAAAGATCAACGCTTGCGGGGATTATGTCCATGTTCTTTACTTTCGTATTATAAATGGTGGTGTACGGATCTATTCCGTCCACGACAAGAAGATCGTAGCTTGTCGCTTCCAGGGACCTCTTGGAGATCCCGAGTCCGCTTGTCGTGTTTCCCTGGGGGTCTATGTCCAGGACCAGGACCTTCTTTCCCTTAAGAGCAAGGCACGCTGCGAGATTGATGTTCGTGGTGGTCTTTCCTACGCCACCCTTCTGGTTGAAAATAGCTATTGCTTTTCCCATTGCTTCTCCCTTTTAATGCTATAACTTTCGTGTTTTTATTATACCACTTTTGCTATTTACCTTCTATAAAGTTTTCCTAAAAACGGTACAAATATTTGCACATTGTTTCACGTGAAACATTTTGTGAACAGTGGCTCGATAAAGACGGATCCGATTCTTGGCTGCGCGACCTAGCCGGTGATCCGGCTGGCGACCGAGCCAACGGAGGTTCCGGGCGTGAAGCCTGCCGGGCAGCGAGCCTGTTCGTCGTGAGCGGCCAAATGTTTCACGTGAAACATCCGGAGAAACAACAACATATAGTATTTATAAAACCAACAAATACAAAATGACGCGTTTCCGCGCCATTTGATCAATCACAATATTGGCAGGAGGCCCTACTTCAGAGGCTGTTTAGCCGGAAGGCCTGCTTTCCGGGGATACTTCTTCGGGCAGGCCGCTGCCTTCTTAATGATCACGAAGATGTGTCCGCTCTCCTCGTCTCCGTAGGAAACGATCCGCTGCTCTCCGCCGCCCAGCATTCTAACGGCGTTTTCAGCAGCCTTTATCTCTTCCGCAGCGGAAGCGGTCTTATAAGCCACAAAGTATCCGCCCTCTTTTACAAAGGGAAGGCAGTACTCGGAGAGCGTGCTCATGTTGGCAACGGCTCTGGAGACCACAACGTCGAAAGATTCGCGGTAGGCCGGCCATTTTGCAAGGTCTTCGGCGCGCATGTTGAGCACATCCACGTTTTCCAGACCCAGCTCTTCTGCAGCAATTGCAACGACTTTCAGCTTTTTAGCAACGCTGTCCAGCAGAAAGAAAGCCTTATCCGGACACGCTATCGCCAGAGGAAGCCCGGGAAAACCGCCGCCGGTCCCCAGATCCAGGATCCTTTTCGCGTCGGCAAACTCCGGGAGCTTGAGTATCTCCAGGGAATCCTCCACGTTCTTCTTCATGAACTCCGCGCGGTCCCTTATGGCGGTAACGTTTATCTTCTCGTTCCACTCCAGTATTATGTCCGCGAGTTTTTCCAGTTTGTCTTTATAATCGTTGACCATTTCCGTATTTGCAGTTATAGTTTCCGCGTATCGCCGGCCAGAGCGGGTCCGGCTGCTTTCGTTTTACCAGATATTACGGCAAACAGCTAGATATTCGTTGCCGTTGCAACCAAATTCCCTTGTTTCCGTCTCAAAATGTTGCCGTTGCAACGCAGCTTTCACAGATCTTGCTTAATAGCTGTTCTGCCCCGCAGGATCGCTTCCGAGGCTGTTTGCTTTCTATGTTCCGCGGCGCCTTACTTCCTTTTGCGTCTTTCCAGCTGCACCAGCAGGACGTTTATGTCCGCCGGCGACACTCCGGAGATCCTGGACGCCTGGCCCACGGACACCGGACGTATGTCCGTCAGTTTTTCGCGGGCCTCGTTGCGAAGCCCCTCCATGGACATGTAGTCGATGTCCTCCGGGATCGTCTGGCTCTCCAGCTTCCTGAACTTTTCGATCTGCGCAAGCTGCTTTTCTATGTAGCCCCTGTATTTGAGGCTCACTTCCACCTTTGTCCGCACATGGTAGGACAGCGCCGGACGCTCCGGATCTACCGCCGCAAGCGCGTCGTACGTTACCTCCGGTCTTCTTAAAAGCTCCGAAAGGCTGACCCTGTTGTCTACCGGCGATCCGCCCAGGGCCTCTAAAAGCCCGTTCGCTACGGACGGCGTTACCGTTGAAATTCCAAGCCTTTGGATCTCTTCCTCCATGGCTTTTTTATCCGCAAGGAATCTCTCCCAGCGCTCGTCGGACACCAGTCCTATCTGCCTGCCCTTTTCAGTAAGCCGCAGATCCGCGTTGTCCTGCCTTAGGATAAGGCGGTACTCGGCGCGGGAAGTCATCATCCTGTACGGCTCATTGGTGCCCTTGGTGACAAGATCGTCTATCAGCACGCCGATGTATGCTTCCGAACGGTCCAGAACGAAAGGCTCTCTGCCGTCCAGGTACAGCGCGGCATTGATTCCGGCCATAAGCCCCTGCGCAGCAGCCTCCTCGTACCCCGAAGACCCGTTGAACTGCCCTGCGCAGAAGAATCCGGGGTGCTCCCTGTGCTCCAGCGACAGCTTAAGCTCAGTGGGGTCTATGCAATCGTACTCTATGGCGTACGCGGCGCGCATAAGCCTTATGTTTTCAAGGCCCGGGATGGTCTCGTAGAACTGCTGCTGAACGTCCTCGGGCAGCGAAGTGCTCATGCCCTGCAGGTACATCTCCTGCGTGGACAGACCCTCCGGTTCCACGAACAGCTGGTGGCGCTCCTTGTCCGGGAAACGGTCCAGCTTGGATTCGATGGACGGGCAGTACCTGGGTCCTACGCCCTCAATCTGACCGCCGAACAGCGCCGAGCGCCCGAAATTGGCGCGGATTATCTTGTGAGTCTCCTCGTTGGTATATGTAAGCCAGCATTTGGCCTGCTCTTTGTCTATGTTGTCGTTCATGAAGGAGAACGGGACCGGGTGCGGATCGCCCTCCTGGACCTGCATCCTGGAAAAGTCCAGCGAACTTGCCAGGCACCTTGCGGGGGTGCCGGTCTTGAAGCGGCGCATCTTAAAACCTTTATTTTTCAAGGCTTCCGCCAGTATCGTGGACGGCGAAAGACCGTTGGGTCCGCTTTCCACCACGCTCTCTCCTATGAATATCTTTCCGCCCAGGAAAGTGCCGGTGGCGATGACAGCGGCGCTGCATTCGTAGTACGCTCCGGTGCGCAGCAGAACCCCGCGGACGCTGCCGTCTTCTGCAAAATCCACGTCCACGGCTTCGCCCTGCTTTAAAAGAAGATACTTCTGGCTCTCCAGGACCTTCTTCATCTCCTCGTGATACCTGCGCTTGTCCGCCTGAGCCCTCAGGGAATGCACCGCCGGGCCCTTGGAAACGTTTAGCATCCTGGACTGGATGAAGGTCTTGTCTATGTTAAGACCCATCTCGCCGCCAAGCGCGTCGATCTCGCGGACCAGATGGCCCTTGCCCGTGCCTCCGACCGCAGGATTGCAGAACATGTTGGCCACGGCCTCCAGATTTATGGAGAGAAGCAGCGTTTCCTTGCCCATTCTGGCACATGCCAAAGCAGCCTCGCAGCCTGCGTGACCCGCGCCTATTACTACCACGTCAAATTTTCCGAGCGTATACTTTTCCATCTATCTGATATCTCTCTGCCGGGAAGACCGCCTCGTAGCCCACGGAATACGGGCAGCAAAGATCATTTGCCCAGGCAGAACCTTCTGAAAACTTCCTCTATTACTTCGCCGGACGCGGTCTCGCCGGTTATCTCGCCCAGCGCGTCGAACGCGGCCCGCACGTTTACTTCTATGAAATCCATGGCTTCGGAGGCTTCGGTCATCCTCGCGGCCTGCGAAAGCTCCTCTATTGCCTTATCGATCAGCGCGATGTGGCGCACGTTGGTGACCAGCACGTCTTCCTCGCGGCGCACTCTGCCGCCGGTGACGAACTCTTCGATACTATCTTCCAGTTGCACAAGTCCTTCGCCGGTCTTGGCGGAGAGTCTTACGATGCGCGCGCCGGGAATGATCCTGCGGACTTCATCTTCGATCGTCCTTTCGCAAGGCGCGGATCCGCCGCCTGCTTCTCCGGATGTGCCGTCCGTCTGCCCGATCGGTCCCGCGGCATTCACAGCCGCTCCCGCCGCCGGAAGATCGTCCTTATTCAGGATGACTATCACCGGACGGTCCTTGGCCATCTCCATCAGCTCCAGGTCCTCCGCCGATATCTGCTCGCTGCTGTCCAGCACAAGAAGCAGAAGCTCTGCCCGGTTGAACGCGTCCTTGCTGCGCTCTATGCCGATGCTCTCCACCTTGTCCGCGGAGCTGCGAATGCCGGCCGTATCCACGAACCGGATGGTTATTCCGCGCAGCGATATCTGCTCCTCGATGGTGTCCCTGGTGGTGCCCGGAACGTCCGTAACTATGCTTCTGTCCTCCCTTAAGAGCACGTTCATCAGGGAAGACTTTCCGACGTTAGGTTTGCCCACTATCGCGGCCAAAAGGCCCTCTCTGAGTATACGTCCTTCCTCGGATGAAGCCTTTAATTTTATTAGCTCATCGTTTATTAGCGATATACGATTCAGAAGCCGCCCGTACGTAAGCTCTTCTATGTCTTCGTCCGGGTAATCCATGTTTACGGCAAGCTCCGTAAGCAGGTCCAGAAGCTCCGCCCTCACCGATCTTATCTTCTGCGAGAGGCTGCCTTCCAGCTGGCCCACAGCGCAATCGAAACTCCGCGCGCTGCGTGCTTTTATAATGTCGATCACAGCCTCCGACTGAGCCAGATCCAGTCTTCCGTTAAGGAATGCCCTCTTGGTGAACTCGCCCGGCTCCGCCGGCTGCGCTCCGTTTTCCAGCATCAGCGACAATATCTTTTTATACGACAGAACGCTTCCGTGGCACTGCACTTCGGCTACGTCCTCGCCGGTGTAGCTCTGCGGCCCCGGCATGAAGACAGCCAGACATTCATCCGCAACGCTGCCGTCTTTCGGGTCCACTATCCTGCCGAAATACATGTGCCTGGGCTGCGGCACCCACGCTTCAGCATTCCCGAAGAACTGTGCATTCGGGTTATCCGGTACAGCGCCTTTCTGCAACTGCTCTGCGGTCGCTTCGCCCGCGCCTCCATTCTGCTTCTGCCCGGCTCCGCCCGGCACGAATACTTTTCTAAGCACACTAAGACTGTCCGGACCGCTCATCCGGACTATGCCTATGCCGGCTTCGCCGTATGCAGTTGAGATAGCAGCTATGGTTGTCTCGCTCATGGTTTTACGTTTACTGACGCGGCCTTTGTTTTCCTGCTTTGTTTTTATACTGAGTTCCGGAGCGGAACGCGAGTGTTTTCGAAGCGCTTCGGAGCGGTAGAAGAGACTTTCCGCTAAGGCTTTTCCGGGAGGCCGTTAGGTACGTGCCGACCGGATAAAAGCCTCGGAAAGGCTCGGCGTGAAGCCGCGGAGCGGGCAGAGAAAACACTCGTTCCGCTCCGGAACAACGCCCCTAAAAACAACGGCGGGGCAAGGGCCCCGCCGTTAACGTTTATTTCTTTGCGGGCTCTATTATCACCCTTCTGTGCGGCTCGCTGCCTTCGCTTCTGGTAACTACCGCGGGAACCGTCTGCAGAGTGGTGTGGATCACCTTTCTCTCGTAGGGGTTCATAGGCTCCAGCCTTACGCTGCGTCCGGTCTTAACGGCCTTCTCCGCAAGCTTGTAAGCCAGCTTCTCCAGCGTCGCCTCGCGCTTTGCCCTGTAACCTTCGGCGTCCACGACTACTCTTATGTACTCGTCCTCGCCCTTGTTCACCACCAGGCTGGTAAGATACTGGATGGAATCCAGCGTCTGTCCGCGCTTTCCGATTATCGTACCGGTGTCCGCGCCTTCTATGTCCGCGTAAACGCTGTCCGCGTTCGTAGCTACGGCAACAGTGCCGTCCAGCCCCATCTCCTTGATAAGATCTTCCAGGAACTTCTTCGCCGGATGATCCGGAGCGTCCGTCAGATCCGCGGGCTTTGCGGATACGGAAGGAGCTTCTCCCTCTATCTTGAACTCTCTCTTGGGCGCGCGCTGCTTCCTGTCCTTTTTTCTGGGCTTGTCGGATGCGCGCTTTTCCTTATTTTCTTCTTTTGCCGCAGGCTTAGGCGCCTCGGGCTTCTTTTCTTCTTTCTCTGTCTTTACCGGCTTTTCCGGTTCGGCCGGCTTTTCGGGGGCCTTCTCTTCCACCCTTACCTTTGCAGGCTGCGAACCTATTCCGAAGAATCCCTTGGACGGCTCTTCGAGAACGGTTACCGTAACCTGATCTCTGGTAAGTTTAAGGTCCAGAAGCGCAAGTTCGACTGCGGAATCAATGCTGTCGCCCCACTTTTCTGAATATCTCATTATTCCTCCAAATGTTATAAAGCGCCGTCTTTCTTCATTCTCTTAAGTACTTCGGCTTCCGCTTCTTCCTGGGCCTTCTGCTTCTTTCTCTTCTTGTTGAAGATGAACGACTGAACTATCATGAAACAGTTACCTATCGTCCAGTAAAGAGCAAGTCCGGAGGGGAAGGATCTTCCCATAAGGAATATTATTACAGGCATGAAGTACTTCATGCCGGCCATCATTCCGTTTCCTGCGCCTTCGGCGGCACCCATGGATACCGCGGAGGTAAAGTAGGTGGTGATACCCGCAAGTATCGGCAGCAGCCAAGCGTCCGGCTGGCTCAAGTCGTTGATCCAGAAGAACGATTCGTGTACGGCCGCTACCATGTTCTGGCTTGTCATGTAAGTAAGCGGGTTTCTGAGAAGTGCAAACAGTCCGTAGATTATGGGGAGCTGGATGAGAAGAGGAAGGCATCCGCTGGTAGGCTTGGTACCGGCCTGCTCGTAGAGCTTGCTTATCTCCTCGTTCATCTTTTCCCTGTCTCTGGCGTATTTGGTCTGGATCTCCTTCATCTTGGGCTGGAGCTCGGCCATTTTAGCGCTGCTTTTTATCTGTTTTGCATAGAGCGGAAGAAGACAGAGTCTTATCAGAAGCGTAAGAATGATGATCGAAAGACCGTAGCTGTTTACTACGGAGTATATCCACTGCATAGGATATCCGATTATCGTTGCAAAAAATCCTGTGATTGCTGCCATTTTTCCTCCAGTTTAAGGTACCGGATCGTATCCGCCGGGATTGCCGGGGTGGCACCTTAAAATTCGTTTGATCGCCAGCCATGTACCCTTAAGGGCGCCGTACTTCTGTATCGCCTGCATTGCGTATTCCGAGCAGGTAGGAGTAAACCTGCACACTCCCGGAAACCTGGGCGATATGTAACCACGATATATGCCTATCAAGAATAAAAGAACATGTTTCATGGTTTTAGATACAGCCTTCCCTCTTCATTGCGGCCTCGATAGATTTTTTCACATCCGCACACTTCAGATCTTTAATGGTACTTCTGGCTATAAATAAAAAATCTTTTCCTTCCTGCAGCGTGTTTTCGCTGACTATCTGGCGGAAGGATTCTCTCATAAGGCGTACGGCTCTGTGCCTTTGTACGCTGTTCCCAACCTTTTTGCTTGCCAAAAAGGCCCTTCTGCTGTAAGGAAGTCCGTTTTCCGTGTGAAGCATTACAACACATCTGGACGGGACAGACTTTCCCTTTTTAAAAAGCCTGTTGAAATCTTCCTTGTTTCTTAGGATCTTTGGGTCCTTCATTACGCGGAAATGCGCTTTCTGCCTCTGAGCCTTCTTCTCTTGATGACGTTCCTGCCGTTCTTGGTAGCCATTCTCTTGCGGAAGCCGTGCTCCTTGGCTCTCTGACGATTCTTGGGCTGAAGTGTCATTTTTCCCTTTGCCATGATGTTTCCTCCTTTCCCTGATGATACTATTCCATCTTAAGAATTAACTTGCTTATTATATAAGTTGATTTTGCCGTTGTCAACATAATATACATTACCGGCCGGCATTATCTCCATCAGTCCCTGCTCTATTCCGGTGGCAGTTACGAATATCTGGACGTCCTTCATGGCCTCTATTAGATACTTCTGCCTTCCGGCGTCCAGTTCGGAGAATACGTCGTCCAGAAGCAGCACCGGATTCTGACCTGTCTCCTGCTTTATGAGTTCTACTTCCGCAAGCTTCATGGAAAGCGACGCCGTCCTTTGCTGGCCCTGCGATCCATATATCCTTATGTCTTTGCCGTTTATGAATATACCCAGGTAATCCTTATGGGGACCTACGCTCGTATATCCTCTTACTCTGTCCGTTTCGAAGGACTCTTTCAGCTTTTCCCTAAAGCTTTCCCTGTCCTTTACATCAGTTTCGTACCTTACAGCCAGTTTTTCCTTTCCGTTGGAGATGTCCTTATGTATCCCTCCGCATATTCCGTAAAGCCTTTCGGTAAACCTTTTCCGCTCTTCTATTATGCGAATTCCATAGTTTACTAAACTTTCGTCAAATACTTCGAACAGATCCCTGTCTATAGCGTCTTCTTTTAAGTATGAATTGCGCTGCTTAAGTATCTTCTTATAGTTGCCCAGATCGCTGTAGTACATAGGTTTTATCTGGCAGAGCTCCCTGTCTAAAAACCTTCTTCTGTGCTCCGGACCGTCCTTTACTATCCTAAGATCCTCCGGTGAAAATACTACCACGTATACGTTTTCCAGAAGATCTACCGTTCTGGAAAGTTTAAGACCGTCGACCTTTATTATCTTTCCTTCCTGGTTGTAGACTATGTCTATCTGAGTTTCCCTGTCTTCTCCCATAACAACGGAAGAAGCCCTTGAGAGTTCTTCCCCAAAGGCTATCATTTCCCTGTCGTTCGTAGTCTTAAAAGATCTTCCCAGGCCCATTATGAAAAGACTTTCCAAAAGGTTTGTCTTTCCCTGGGCGTTATCCCCGAGAATTATGTTTAATTTCGGATCGAATTCTACTTTCTGATCTTTATAATTTCTGAAATTATGAAGTTCTACGCTTTTAAAGTACATCTATCAGACAGCGATCCTTACAGGAAGCACCAGATATGTGTAATCGTCTCCATCCGTCTGTTTAATAAGGCATGAACTTACGCTGCTTCCCATCTCGAACTTTATTTCTTCGTCGCTTATGGATTTAAGAACGTCCAGTATGTATTTGGAGTTGAATCCTATTACAAGATCTTTTCCGGATACTTCCGCTCCGACGTGCTCGTTTACCATGCCTTCTTCGGATCTTGAGCTTATGTCCAGGCTTCCTTCTTTAATGTCGAACTTTATGAGGTTGTTCTTTCCTTCTTTTGCAAGAAGCGAAGCTCTTTCTATGCTGTTGAGTATCTCTTCTCTTCCTACTATTACGGAAGTGTTGCAGCTGGAAGGTATTATCTCCCTGTATTTTATGAATTCTCCTTCAAGAAGCCTTGCTATTACCCTGGTATCCTCTGTAAGTATCTCTATCTTTTTATCCTCTATGGCCATGGATACCTGGTCGCTGCCTTCGTCTTCCGAAAGTATCTTATTTATCTCCGAAAGTATCCTTGCCGGTACTATTATTCTTCTGTTAAGCGTTGAATTTACTGTATTCTTGGCAACTGCCATTCTGAAACCATCAAGTGCAACTAATTCTAAGTTGCTACCCTCAAAGTTTAATAATGTACCTGTAAGTATGCCTTTTTTCTCGTCTATGCTGGCTGCAAATACAGTCTTCTTTATAAGACCGCAGAGATCTTCTTTATTTATCTCTATGAAGTCTTTTGCTTCAACAGCTCCTATCACCGGGAACTCATCCGCAGCTAAAGTAATGATGTTGAAATTTGATCCCAGGCACTGGATGTTGAGTTTTTCATCCTCTGTGCTGACAGTAATAAGAGAATTAGGAAGTTTTCTTACTATTTCTCCGAAAAGTCTGGAAAGTACTACTGCCTTTCCTTCTTCAGAAGACTGAACGTCTATGCTTGTCTGGATGCTGAGATCCAGATCCGATGCGGAAAGGGTAAGTCTTCCGTCCTTCACTTCAAGAAGTATTCCTTTAAGAATCGGAATGGTAGTTCTGGAAGAAACTGCTTTTGATACAGTATTGATAGCCTTTACAAGGGCAAGCTGCGTGCATGTGAATCTCATTTTCGTCCCTTTCTTTATATATCTTTTAGCTGTTGTTGATGTTGTTGGTCTGTTGAAAAGTTGAAAACCTTTATTATCGTTGAAATTTCAACAAGATCTCCATTTAATAACATGTGGAAAAAGTTTGGAAAGTTTTCCACAGGATGTGTAAAACTAAACCGTCAGATTATCCTTTATGTTCTCTATTACTTTTCTTACGTCGGAAGACATTCCTATCTCTTCTGCGATCTTTTCGCAGCTGTGAAGTATGGTCGTATGATCCCTTCCTCCGAAAAGTTCTCCTATCTTAGTAGTAGAATAATTAGGACACATTTCCCTTATAAGATAGATCGCTATCTGCCTTGGATAAGCAACACTTCTTACTCTTTTAGGAGATTCCATGTCCGCTACTTTTATCTTAAAGTAGTTGGCTACGGCTTTTTTAATGTCGCCTGGCGAAAGCTCGGAATCCTTGGAACTTATGACGTCCGTAAGCACTTTTCTGGCTAAAGGAAGGTTTATCTTTTCGCCTACCAGCACTGAATGAGCTAAAACTCTGTTGAAAGATCCTTCCAGCTCCCGGATGTTCCCTTCAACTCCGCGCGCAATTACTTCCATAACTGAAATAAGATCCGGATCCTTAATGTCCAGGCCCTCAAGAACTGCCTTGTTCTGAAGTATTGCGAGACGAGTCTCGTAAGCGGGAGGCTGTATGTCCACGGAAAGTCCCCAGCTGAAACGGCTTATAAGCCTTTCCGGAAGTCCGTTAAGTTCCTTAGGCGGTCTGTCGGAGGTAAATACCAGCTGACTGTTGGAATTGTATAGGGTCTCGAAGGTATTAAACAGCTCGTCTTCCGCGTATTTGTTGCCGGCAATGAACTGAACGTCGTCGAAAAGAAGATAATCAACCTTGCGGTATTTATCCTTAAACGCCTGCTGGGTCTTGTTTCTGATCGCGTCTACCAGTTCCGACGTAAAAGTTTCGGCGGAAACATAGAGGACCTTCTTTCTGGATCTCTTCTGATTTACGTAGTGTCCTATGGCGTGCATCAGGTGGGTCTTACCCAGGCCGCTGCCGCTGTAGATGAACAGAGGATTGTACTTTCTGGAATAACTTTCCGCAACAGAAACGGAGGCTGCGTACGCGAACCTGTTGTTGGGTCCGTCTACGAAGCTTTCGAAAGTGTACTTAGGGTTAAGGGTATCCTCGGAAACGAAAGGATCCTCCTGATCTTCGGGAGTTTCGACTTCGCTTACTTCCGCGAAATAGGGTTTTCCCAGGACTGCGCTTACGCATTCCATAAGGTCTTCCTGGCGGTTGTTTACCATGTTCTGGTAAAATGCGTATCCGGAACCTTTGGGCGCAAGCAAAAACAGCTTCTGCTCTTTTTCGCTCAGCTTATACGGTGTAAGCGGCCGTAAAAAGGTATCCACTACCAGTCTTTCGGCTCGTTTTTCCATTAATTCAAGGATCTTTTCCCAGGCTGCTTTCAGCTCTGTCTTAGTCATGGCGGTATCTATCCGGTGTTCGAAAATTTTTCAGTCTTAATTATATCAAATTGCCGATTAAAAAGGGCAGGGCTATCCTTAAAAAGTAAGAATGCCTGACCCCTTAAAACAGCATATCTTGTGTGCAAGAGCATTATAGCAAAAAAAGTTTTCCACAGGAATATCCCCCGCGGAAAAGCGAAAAAATTAAAGAATCCACAAGTTATCCACAACTTGTGGATAAAGTATTCCACTTTTTGCACATGCAATACATGTTGTGGTTTTAAAAAATCGGGCGATTTAAGGGCATAAAAAATTTTTTTGCCGGATTTTCGCACCGCCCTTAAAAAATTCGCCCAAATCGTTGATTTTAGCCCCGAAAAATGCTATAATCGGCTGTCTAATATTATAGAAGATATTGTGTCAAAAGGGAGAAGAGGAAACTAATGCCAGCGGAAGACATAACTAAGAAAAACGGCCAGTACAATGCCGAACAGATACAGGTCCTGGAGGGTCTGGATCCGGTAAGGAAACGCCCCGGAATGTACATAGGATCCACCAGCGCAAGAGGCCTTCACCATCTGGTCTACGAGATCGTGGACAACTCGGTGGACGAGGCTCTGGCAGGCTACTGCAAGAACATAAATGTTGTAATAAAAGAAGACGATTCCATAGACGTAACGGACGACGGCCGCGGAATGCCGGTAGACGAGCATCCCAAGATGCACAAGTCCGCTCTGGAGGTAATAATGACCGTCCTTCACGCCGGCGGAAAGTTCGGCGAAGGCGGCTACAAGGTATCCGGCGGTCTGCACGGCGTAGGCGCGTCGGTAGTTAACGCGCTGTCGGAAAAGATGATAGTAGAGAGCATGAGAGACGGCAGCATCTATCATCAGGAGTATTCGCGCGGCAAAGCTATTACCGGAGTAGACATAGTAGGCGAGTGCGGCCGCAGGACCGGCACGCATGTATGGTTCAAGCCGGACCCGGAGATCTTCGACGAGACCGTGTTCAGCTTCGACACATTGGAATCCAGGCTCCGCGAGATGGCCTTCCTCAACAAGGGCATAAAGATAACCCTTTCGGACGAAAGAGGCCCCAAGAAAAAGAAGGAAGTCTACCACTACGAAGGCGGAATAAAGGAATACGTAGAATTCCAGAACAAGAACAAGACCCCCATCCACCCCAGCGTCATCTACTACGAGAGCATCCGCAAGGACAAGGAAGTAGAGATAGCCATGCAGTGGACGGATGCCTATACGGAGAACATCTTCTCGTACGCCAACAACATCAACACCACGGAAGGCGGCACCCACCTTGTTGGATTTAAGGCCGCTCTTACAAGGGTGTTCAACGATTATGCCAGAAAAGTAAAGCTTCTTAAGGACCGCGACCCGGATCTGGACGGCAACGACATCCGCGAAGGTCTTACGGCGGTCGTATCCGTAAAACTTACGGAGCCCCAGTTCGAAGGCCAGACCAAGACCAAGCTCGGAAACGCGGACATGCGTACCTTCGTGGACTCCGTAACCAAAGAAGAGCTTATGGCCTACCTGGAGGAGAACCCGCCTCAGGCCAAGCAGATAGTCGAAAAGGCGCTGCGCGCGTTCCGCGCAAGAGAAGCCGCCAGAAAAGCCCGCGACACAGTACGCAAGGGC